>Ga0325414_1000376_pt1 | contig 35204 bp, 19 predicted proteins | sample PopdelMetagenome_8_FD_206183 | JGI IMG/M metagenome (GOLD analysis project Ga0325414, IMG submission 206183) | Populus deltoides microbial communities from Bellville, Georgia, United States - Leaf-PdKOR-R3 | ecosystem: Host-associated > Plants > Phyllosphere > Phylloplane/Leaf | place: USA... | reverse complement strand
AAAAAAACAGGAAGGCCGCCTATACGAATATAACCCTCACTTTTAATCGGGTGGTTTTAGTCAATGTCTTCAATATCGTTATGTTACACTCAAAATAGTTCATATTACATCATTGACTCACATTATTTTGTAGGTTAAATTAATTTTTTTTAATGTTAAAAAAATATTTTTTTCTAGTGAAAAAAAATTTAACTGCATGTTGATTAATTCAATATGACCTTGTCTGCTTAACGAGTTTAAAGATAAACTGTATGATTAGTAAAATTATAATTTGACTTAAAACAAATTCAAGACAATATTTTTTAAAAAATAATGGATCGGTCGACCTGAGTTAGATTGTCAAATTTGCATCTCTAATCATGAGACTATGATAACCCAATAAAAAGCAATTCAAAATAAAATATGAAGCCTAATTCACAAGCAACCTAGTGTTGAAGGATAAAATTGAAAAAAAAGTTCAATTGAAAATAATACATAAAAAATAACCTAAGTCAACCAGGTCAATTTGCCAAACACGTGACCCGGATCATGAAACCGAAATAACCTCATAGAAATAAAATTGAAATAAATTATGAAATCTAATTCTCAATCAACTTAATATTGAGGATAAAATTGAAAAAAAATCAGTTAAAAAATAGAAAAAAATGATCTGAGTCAACCTACCAAACCTATGACTCGAGTCATGAGATCGGGATAATCTCATACAAAGCAATTAAAAAAAAAAGCAATCTGATTCAAATCAAGTTAACCTACCAAACTCATGACCAGGGTCATGAGACTGAGATAAACTAAAGCAAAGTATACAAAAAAAAAAGCCCAAGGCCATTCAAGTTAACTTACCAAATCTGCAACTCGAATCAACTAATAAAACCCACGACTTGGGTCATGAGGTTGAGATAACCCTATAAAAAGTAAATCAAAACTAATTATGAAACTTGATCCCTACAAAATAAAATATTGAAAGACAAAATTAAATTTAAAAAAAAACATAGATTTAAAAACAAAAATAATCACTCTATGAGATGGTGCGCCCAAAAAAAAAAACCACATCCATTAATGTTTTGTTAAGTTCTCATTCCAATTTTAAAAATAAAACAAAATATAGCCTATAACATCTTATTTTAGATATCGACTAATCTAAGATTTCTCAGTCAAATATTGGCTGAGATATATTGATCATCTCAATATTATTCCTTCTACAACCTTTCCTATCATTTAGATTTCTAGCAACATAATATTAATCATAATACCAGTCCTATCATCCCTTAATTTTTCTTAATCACTCAAAGCCTTTCCTAAAGTCCATAATTTCTTTTAACAAAAACATCAAAATATTTATAGAAATACCTCAAGATTGCAATGGCCTTTTACAACAAATCATTCCATAATAGTTTAGGTTTCAATATAACACAACAATAGATCTCTTATAATACTCAAACAAGCATTCCATAACAATTTAGCATTCTGCATAACACAACACTAAATCATTTGCAATACTTATACAAACATTCAAGACAATTAACATTCAGTATAATACAATGATAGATCCTTCGTAATACTTATACGACTATTCGTTATAGTTAATGTTCAGTACAATATACAAATAGATCATTCGTAATTCTCATGCAAATATTCGTAACAATTTAGCATTTTGTATAACACAACAATAAATTCTTCGCAAAATTCATATAAAGATTCGTGACAATTAACATTCGGTATAATACAATGATAAATCCTTCGAAATACTTATACAACTATTTATGATAGTTAATGTTCAGTACAATACAACAATAGATCCTTTGTAATACTCATACAAACATTTGTGACAATTTACATTCAGTATAATAAAACGATAGATCCTTCATAGTACTTATACAACTATTCGTGATAGTTAATATTCAGTATAATACAACAATAGATTCTTCATAATACTCATACGATTATTCATGACAGTTTAACATTCTATATAGCACAACAATAGATCATTCATAATAAATTCACTTTAGAAACTCATGTTACGCTAGAAAGGGGTGGAAGTCACCTACTTGTTCCTTCCGTAGGGTGTCCTTGCTCGGTCGAAGGTCTGATCCCAGTCGCACCACCTAACACATCAATGGTCACAAGTAAGCACATTTGCATTCTGAAATCACATGACTCATCACCATACCTATTTCAAGAATCCATATGTGTCACATTCAAGTGTTCCACATTTTACACAATATACAATGAAATCGTTACAAGCATTTAAGTCATTTCTGCCATGGGTGTCAATCGCAGAAAATCAGCAGCGAAAACTGATTTCCTGGTGACCCAGAATTCGGCAGCGAAAATTGATTCATTGGCGATACAAAATTTGGTAGTGAAAATTGATTCGCTGCAAACACAAGATTTCTGCAGTGAAAACTGATTTGCTATAGATAACACAATTCGGCAGGGAAAACTGATTTATTGCAGACACCACAATTCAGCAGCGAAAACTTATTCGCTATAGAAAACACAATTCGACATTAAAAACGAATTTGTTGTAGACAACACTATTTGGTAGTAAAAACTGATTCGCTGCAAACATTACTATTCGATAGTGAAAATTGATTCGCTGTAGACAACACAATTCGATAGCGAAAACTGATTCGCTACAGACAACATGATTCAGTAGCAAAAACGAATTTGCTACAGACAACACAATTCGGTAGTGGAAATTGATTCACTACAAACACCACTATTTAGCATAAATCGTCAACGCATATAGCCTACTACTGGCTCAAAAATAGTTGATGAAAACTTAGTCGCTGCCGACCTAGAAATCACCACACGACATATTTCTATGACTGACGTTAAAATCATCGGCAAATTCCATGTCAATGCCAATCATCATATTTCTCATACTTAGCTACACCTGCAAATCATCATATTTCTCACAAGTATAATCACAATCCAATATTTTGCTTCACAATCGCACATGTTTATTCATCAACAAACAAAATCGAAGCATTGTATGGTGTAATTCATGTTTCAGCTGGTGTAATTCACGTTTCAGCTGCAACATGCTTTCAAGGTTCATTAATAACACAATTTGCACTTATCATCATTCCAACACCTTTCCATATAAGTTCATCAATCAAACATGCAGAATTTACAACATTAACACAAGTATGATTCTATTTTTTATTCAAGTATGTCCCTAGAAGTCTCACAAGATCGTCATCTATGCATTTAGTCATTCTAACTCATATTTTATCCAGCCCTCACCATGGCCGACCCTCCCCTAGGTTCATGCATGCAAAATCATTCATGTTTCTTAGGTAATGGTCTATGCATGTGTTCATTCATCCTTTACTCTACTTAGGTTTGCCCATTTAGTCAAGATTCCTTGAGTTAAGTGCAAGAACAATATCCCTTCTATTTTTTAGTTTTCTTCCTTTCCTTTTTGTTTGAAATCTAGCGTAACAACCAGCCAAGGGAAGGATATTGGTCTTACCTCACGTTCTTTAGACAACTTTTGAGCAGGTCTTGGTGGTATAGTTATTCCCTCAAATCTCGGTTTTCTGCTCTTCTTCCTCTACTAACTGGTTCCAGCTGGCCCTAGGCTCCCTTTTTAGTTGCCACCCTTCTCCTTAACTCTCCTTCACTCAAGTATTCAAAGAAGACAACATGTTGGTATGATGTCCTTGTTAGAGCACAAGGTAATTTGAAGCATTATAAGTAATTTAAAAACATAATAAAGCAATATTAATGTTACATTTTATTCATGGACCAAAAGAGTATAATTCTTTCATTTCTCCTTACTTACCTAAATACCACCCTTAATAATTCATCAATTATCGAGGCTAATTACAATACTTAAACCCGGTCATCCGTATCGAATACCATTAACCAAACTAACGTCATTATCTGTTTAAAGCATAACAATTGTATTTCTTTCATATATTTGGCATATACAAAGCATAGTACACATGAACGCATCAATTCTTAAAATTAACTCATAACTCCTAAATCTGGTCATCCCAGTCATCCATTTAGGATGCTATTAGCCAAAACTAATCATTTATTCATCCCGGTCATCCACTTAGGATGCCAATAGTCGAAGTCAATACTTTATCCATCCTGGTCATCCACTTAGGATGCCATTAGCTGAAGCTAATCATTTCTTCATCCCGGTCATCCCCTTAGGATGCAATTAATTGAATCTAATCATTTATTCATTCCGGCCATCCACTTAGGATGCCATTAGTTAAAGTTAATCATTCGTTCCGTACTAGCTTAACGCTCAATATACATAACAATAAATCCTTTGTAATACTCAAACAAACATTCTGTAATAGTTTAGCATTCTGTATAATACAATAGTAGACCCTTCATATTACTCATCCAACCATTCATACAAAAATTCATAACAATTTAGCACTATGTATAGCACAATAATAGATCATTCGTAATACTCATACAAACATTCATGACAAATAACCTTTAGTATAATACAACGATGCATCCTTCATAATACTCACACAACTATTCATGATAGTTAATGTTCAGTACAATACAACAATAGATCCTTCGTAATGTTCATACAAAGATTTGTGATAGTTTAACATTCCATATACTACAACAATAGATCCTTTATAATAAATTCACTTTAGAAACTAATGTTATGCTAGAAGCGGGTGGAAGTCACCTACTTGCTCTTTTTGTAAGATGTCCTTGTATGATTGCAGATCGGGTCCTGGTCGCACCACCTAACACATCAATGGTCACAAATCAGTACATTTGCATTTCTGTAATCAAACAACTCGTTACCAAACAAATTTCAAGAACACACGTTACAATCATACAATGCAATCATTTTAATCATTGAACCAGTGTTGATATGTAATTTGTCTTAGAACTTTGTTAGCAAAACTAGTTCACTAGTTCCGTAGAGTCATCAGCGAACTGATTCGTTGGACTACAGAATCATTGGCGAAACTCGTTCGCTGGCGACACAAACTTGACCGATTCGCTAAAACACAGAATTCAACAATGAAAATTGATTCGCTGGCAACATGTAATTCGGCAGCGAAAACTAGTTCGTTGTTGGCACCACAATTTGATAGCAAAAACTGCTTCACTGGCAACACATAATTTCGCAGCGAAAACCGGTTTGCTGCTGACACCACAATTTAGTAGTGAAAACTACTTTGCTACTAACACCACAATTCAGCAGCAAAAACTGATTCGCTGCTGAGACCACAATTCGGTAGCGAAACTGATTTGCTCCTGACTCCACAAATTCGGTTGCAAAAACTGATTCACAGCTAACACCACAATTCGACATTGAAAACCGATTCGCTACTGACACCATAATTTGTTACCGGCAGCAAAAAGTGATTCGCTACTGACATCATAATTCAGCAGCGAAATTGATTCGTTGTTGACTCCACAATTCGACAGTAGAAACTAATTTGCTGGCGACAACATACTTGGTGGAAATCACTAGCCCATATGGGCTATAGCTGAATTAGAAATCATTGGTGAAAATCGAGTCGTTATCGACTTAGAAATCATCAACGCAACACTGTTTCTCAGCTAACCCTAAAATCATTAGCGAATATAGTATACAACTGACGTAGAAATTGTTGATGAAACTGAGTCGTTGCCGACTCAGAAATCATCAACGCAACCCCTGTTGCTGCCGATTTGAAAATCAGCAGCGGCGATGAAGTTGTTTTTGGTTTCACTCCTTCCCTTCGTCCAAATGTAAGGCTTACACTACGCTTCCCTTTACCAATGTTTCTCACTCTAGATTGGCATAAAACCTCACCAAATCACACTCCATTAATCACTTTTCATTGAACAACACAAACATCAACACATGTTCATTTAGCAAGGTTTTCCCCAATTCATCCCTTCCAACATCACTTTAAGTCCTCAATGGTATTAACTACAATTCATCACAATTTTTAACAATGCAATGACACGTAAACAAGCCCCATATTCATGCTATTTCACACCAACTTATGGAGGTTCATCATGTGAGATTTCATCAATGTTCCTATTCTTGGTCGAAGCATATATGCCACTTTCATCCAATCTTTCACATGCTTTTCATCAAGTTTAACATAATAGTATAGCCAACAACATATCATACTCATACGTATAACCATTTGCTTCCTAATTAACCAAGTTCATCCATTACACACACAAACTCAAGGCATCAACATGGAGTTAATTCAATTCCGGTTTCCACATGCTTCTAATGTTCAAATGATAGTACAATTATGTCCATAACACTTTCTAACACATTTTCACATAATTTCATCATTCACATATGCAGAACTCTTGTCATAAACACAAGCATAGGTTCTGTTTTTGGTTTCACATAATTAAGCAACTTTAATAAGGTCATCATCTTTTCATTTTATCCCCTTAATCCTTGTTTTGTCCAACCCTCTCTATGTCCGGCCATCTCTCCAAGTTTTTTTTTTTTGCATTCAATCAAAATTATTCTTTTCTTTTGTTGTAAGTTTGGAATTAGGTCTTATACTCAGCTCCATTTTCATCCCTCTTCCTAGTCAAATTTTCCTTAACAATTGCTGGAAAATCCTAGGTCATTTAGTTGGGGTTTTCACCTTCCTTTATGGTCTCAAAATCACAAGAATGGTAGAGAAGAGTTCTGGTCCATACCTCACGGTTCTCAATAGCTTTAGAAAGAGGTTTGGTGGTCTGTTCTTCTCTTTCAGTATAGTTTCTTCCTTCTCTCACCTGTTATCTAACCGACCCTTTAGGCTCTTCCTTCTCCCTTGTTTTTGGTTTTTTTTTCTTCTTCACTTAGCTCACTTCTCACTCAACTCTCAAGGAAGTTTGCATGTAGGCTAGTTCTATTCAGTTTTTCTCCTTAAAAAGGAGGGGTTATGCTGCAGCAATGGCTGCAACCGGTTTTGGGAGGAGTTCTAGGCTTCTTCCTCCTTAAAGTTTATCACTTCTTTTCCCTCCTAATCTCTTCTCACTCTACTCTCAAGGAAGGTGGGCATGCAACTGTTCAATTTAGTTTTCTCTTAGGAAGGAGAGAGGGGTGGTTCCAACAGCCTGTAGCTGGACCTTGGAAAGAGAAAGATGTGGAGTGTTTAGGTGCCGGACAAGGTTATTCTTATCCCTCTTTTAGGTCATTCTTGGTTTGGTTTCTAATCCAATTCTCCCCTAAGATAGGCCAGTCTAACACTAATTTTTATTGGGTTTTACAGTGCTGCTGATTCAAAAATCGACAACAAAAAATGTGTCACCACCGATTCAGAAATCAGCAGTGATGGTGGAGTCATTTCTGGTTTTACTTTTTTTTGTTGGGTGTTTTATAAGTTTGTTGGTATACAAAATCATCAACAAAAACTGATTTGCTGGTTACACATAAATTGTCAATGAAAACTGGTTGGCTAGTGACCCAGAATCATTAGCAAAAACTGGTTCACTGGAGACATAGAAATCATCAACGAAATCCGTTCTACGGTTGTCATCAACGCACTTGTCTATTGTTGATTCAGAAATCATTGATGAAAATTATATCGCTTTCGACCAAGAAATCATCAATGCAATCAGTTCTATAACTGGCACATATAATTGTCAGCGTATTCATCTATTGTTGGTTCGAAAATAGTTGATGAAAACTACGTCGCTACTAACCCAAAAATTATCAACACAATCAGTTCTACAGTCGTTACCGACCCAGAAATCATCAGTGCAATCCAGTCCTATGACTGACCTATAAAGTCACCAATGCCTATGTTTTTCTATTGACTCAAAAATCATTTATGAAAACTAAGTCGCTGCCGACCTAGAAATCATGAGCGCCATTAGTTCTATGGCTGACACATAAAATCATCAGTGCATTTGGTTTGGAAATTGTTGACAAAAACTACGTCACTACCTCCCCAGAAAATCATCAACGCAATCAGTTTTACGGTCGCTGCTAACCCAGAAATCGTAAGTGAAATCCAATACTTCTGCTGAGCTATAAAGTTGCCAGCGCCTATGTTTTTCTATTGAGTCAAAAATCATTGATCAAAACTGAGTCTCTACCAACCTAGAAATCGACAGCGATGATTAAGTCATTTCTTGTTTTACTCTTTCCCTAGGTCGCGAATAAGGTTTGCGCAAAACTTTCTCCTTTATTTGACATGCCCCAAATGAATTTAGACATGTGTCGAAACCAAACACATTCACATTTATCACAAGGCTATCAAACAATGCTTTACTGAAATCTAACATGTACATTCTTCCAAGGTCCTTCCTAACTATCATTCCAAGTTCATGGCCTAACCTTTGTCAACAATCATCTACTTCAAGTTGTCAATTGAAATATCCCAATTCAGCAAGACAATTTATAGCAATTCAACAACACCTAAAAGTTCTACTTTTATACTATTTCATGTCATTCTAAAGATGTTCATCATGTAAGGTTTCTTCATGATTCTTCCTTTAGACCGAAGCATTGCTGCCTTTTACTTCCCTAATTAGTACATACAATTCAACATATTTTATCACAAGTATATCCATAATAACATTTCTCAATGCATATCCATCCATTTGGTTCACAATCATACATGTTCATTCATCACACAAACAAAATCAAAGCATTAATATGGTGAAATTCTTGTTTCAGCTCCAGCATACTTCTAAGGTTTAATGACAACAAAATTCTGTATATAACATTATTCCAACACATTTTCACATAATTTCTTCAATCACATATGCAGAAATCATGTAATTAACACAAGCATAAATTTTGTTTTGGTTCCAGTGTGATCTAAAACTCTAACAAAGTCATAATCTATGCATTTCTTCACATTAATTTGTATCCTATCAAGCCTTCACTATGGTCGGCCCTCCTTCTCAGTTTGTGTATTCAAAATAATTCATTTCCTTTGCTACATGTTCTAGAGTCCTTTATTCAGCCCTATTTTCATCCATCTTTTAATCTACTTCTCCTTAATCATTGGTGTAGGAATCTTAGGCCATTTCCTTGGGGTTTTCTTTTTATTTTTGGTCCCGAAGTCACAATAATAGGTAGAGAAGTGATGTTTTTCTTACCTTATGATCTTAAGTAGTTTTAGGGAAGGTTTCTTTGTAGTTCTTCTTGTTCTTTACTTTTGATTTCTCCCTTTTTCTTCTTTTCTACTTGTTCTAGTCGGTCTTCTAGGCTCTCCCTTCTTTCATGTTTTTGGTTTTCTCTTCTTTTTCCCAACTCTCTTCTCAGTCTACACTCAAGGGTGCTTGCATGCAGACTGGTCTGGTTCAGTGTCTTATTAGGAAGAAGGGTTAGCTACAACAATGGCTGCTGTTATGTTTGGGGAGAGGTCTAGGCTCCTTTTTCATCCATGTTTTCAGTAACTTCTCTTTTTCTTTAAGTCTCCTTTCTTCTTAACATTCAAGGGAGGCACATGTAGCTGGGTCGTTAGGTTTTTCTTTGGGAAAGAGAGAGGGTTTGCTACAGCCTGTTATGGTTGGTTTTGGGGGAGAGGAAAGGTCAATTCTTTTTCCTCTCCTATATTTATACCCCTTTTAATTGAGATGAGGGTGTTTAGGTGTTGGTTATGGCTGTTCTTATCCCTCTTTTAGGTTATCTTAGGGCTGGTTACCACCCCACAATTCCCACCTAGGATAGGTCGATTTTCCCCATCCTATTTTCCACTTAGAGGAGGCTGGATGGTTTCCTTTAATTTTTTCTTAGCATAAGCCAGCCTAACACTACCTTTTGTTGGGTTTTACATAATTATTGATGTTTTTCTTATATTTCTCACACTTGCCTCCTAGTGTGGGGTGTGATCCTAGCCAAAGTTATTTTTTCTCATAAAAAACATATTAGGCTCAAAAGGGGACTACTAAGGATTTGTAGTTTCGTGAAAGGCTTGTCAAAAATAACCTTTCCTCATTTCAAACGCATGTATTCAAAATCGGAAAGCTTTACTTTCTTTCATGTGAATATGCAAAATGGTTTCTCATTATCCATTCAACGAAAACTCAACTTTGAAGTTATCTCATAGTGCTTGGGTTGTTCTTTAGGTTTTCTAGGTGTATGGTTACCATTCTAGGATATTACTTGAATTTCTAGAACTTGTTTGTTAGAACAAACACCAATTTGATTTCTATTTTGTAATAAAACTTTGATTTCCTAAAAATCCTTGTGAAAACATAGGATCATGTGTAGTTTTTAGAGAAAAGAGAAACACATCAAAGAATTCTTGCTATAGTGATTTTGTGAATAAAGGGTGTACTCTTGTAGGTGTGTTATTTGCATTAAAAAAAATAAAGGCATATCATAAACACAAGAAAACATATGATCTTATTAAAAAAAAACTCCTTTAATAGAGAAAGTCTTGTGGCATTATGAGCCAAATTACCAACAAGACTAAAATAGGTTGAAACAAACATGATCAAAATAATTTTACAAGCATGATTAGACAAAGACAATTATTTTGGACATAATAGGGGAAAGATCCATTTTCTAACTCTAGTACTCTTCCCTTTCAGCCAGCCTCCCTACAAAAGCTCTTGCAGGCATTTCATCAATGGTGTGCACAAAAAACCGCAGACACCCTTTTAAATTCGAGTCCCTCAATAATTCATGTTGCCTTCTTCGCACCCTGATCTTACCATAAGTGCTTTTAATTTTCCTAGGCATTTTGTTCCCAGTGCATTTACTAATCCACTACCTGAAGCATGATTAAGTAAGGGGTTCTTCGTACTCACCTTAATCAAATGCATGAGCCTCTTCTTAAAGGTACTGCAAGTATGAATGTTGTGTCCCGCAGCACCAATATGGTATTCGCATGTAAGATCTGGTTCGTACTAGTTAAGGTAAGGTGGTTGCAGAGGCGCAAGTGGTTCTAGAGCTATATGTTTAATGCTTAGTAGATTTTAGTACATCTCATTCAAAGGTAGTGATAATGAGGGTAGCTGTTCTTGGACCCTTTGATAATTCTTCTTTTGGAAATTCTCAATTTGGCTTGGAAATTTTGGGGCTCCGGATTTTTGGTGGGAAATGAAGAGTTGCGATTGATGTTTGCAATCTAGGATGGAGTGTGGTAGTTTTTGAATTGGTTTTTTCTACCCCTGTAGCTACCTCCAAGATGGTCTCCCTTCTTCATTTTCCCTTTGAAGTTTATTTTCTAAGTGGGCTTGGAAATTCTACCACTTCTGACTCCTTGCTTGATATGCTCAGCTACTGTCACAATGTTAGTGAATTGTTGTGTCGAACTACCCATCACATACTCGTAGTACCTGTGCAACTAGATCTCTTTATTTTTTAGTGTACTCCCTTATACATTCTTTGTCCTTTTTTCTAGATTAGACAAATTGGTTTTGTCAAGAGCAATGTTCATATTGTACTTGTACTGCTTGATGAAAGCATCCACCAAATCTTTCCATTTACGATTCTTTGCGCTGTTCAATCTCATATACTAGCTCAATTTTGTGTCACTCAAACTATCCTGAAAAACATTCATCAATAGTTTTTTATTGTGTACCACTTCTGCTATTTTGTTACAAAAAGACTTGAGATGAGTCATGGGGCATTGTGTTCTAGTGTATTTGATAAATTCAGGAACATGAAACTTCGTTGCTACAACCATATTTAGGATAAGACATTTTTTTGTAGGTTGAACTGGGTTGTACAAATCTACCCCTTCAATAGCCATGATTCTCACTTCCAGTGTTGCCATCTTATCTTGATCAATGCCATCAGATGACTTGGTCTTGCAGGACTTGTTGGAGAATGCATTTACAATTGCAGGGGTTGGTGTCGGTGTTGTTGCCTGCACAGAAGCTGGATTGTGTTGGGGCTCCTGACCATGTTCATCCATTCTTTCTTCGAGCTGAGTTGTTGTCGCGATCTGAAAAAAAGTGATGGATTGGTTGGAAGGACCTTCACTAGAGGCATTTCTAAGTGTTTGCTCGATTAAGCTGGTGAGGCGAGTCACGCTTGCCTTTAGAGACTCTAACTCTTCTTAGTAATGAGCATCATGGTAAGCACGCTTTTCATCTTCCATTTTCTCACTTGGAGTTGAGTGTTGTAGACTCTTTTGTGACCTATATTTCAACCTAGTACATGTATGTATGCTATTTACAATGAATAAATATATGTGTATAGATGCAAATGTTGTACATGCACATCGGGTATGGATGGTAAAAACCTATGCAAATTGAATATTTAGGGAATCCATACTCTAAGGGAAGGTTCTAGGCCATTACATGATGGGTAGGCTTTCTACCTGGTCTTAAAAAGATCTAAGAACTGCCCAGTGACCACCTTGCGTGAAGGCAGTATATGATTTTACAAGGAATGGCTAGGGCACAATTTGATCGCCATTACCAAGTAAACACTCAGTTCATAGTTGGATATTTCATGAATCTAAACCCCAACTGAAAGTCATGAAGCAAACCGCTACTCCCCACTTAACTTAGAATTGGGTCTACTCGCGAAATCAAAATGCATGAAGGCATTAATCCATACCCAATGTGCTTATGCATGAATAAGAAACAAAAATGCTAAAACAATGAAAATACGAGCTAAAATTAAACAAACCAAAACAAATAGGCAAACAATCAAACAAACAAAACTTAGTCCAACTAGACAAGGTGTTCCCTAGTGGAGTCGTTATCCTGTCGCGGGTGTGAGTCGGGCTGGCGCCCTGAAAGTGTGCCTCTTGAGAGGTTTTGTTGTTTGGAAAGGAAATGGGTATAGGTTTAATCATAAGATTACAATTAAGGTTCAAGAGTCGCCACCTACTATTATGGTTACTAGGAACCTATAGTTTGCAAGAGTCTGGGTAAGTGACTGGTTGTGCAAGGGGAAGACGTATCATCCTTAGTGCACCCTACCTAAGATAAGTTATATTGTTGTTTAATTATTTTTCTAGGTTGGGTTTCTATTTTTTGGTTTTTTTCTAAGGTCTTAAGGCAAATCTCCCTTCATGACAGAGTCTCTACCACATTGGGTTTAATCCTAACCATTCTAAAGTCTAAATTTTAGCATCACATTTATTTTACACCTTGTATCTTTAATACCTAAAAGTATACTCTATTGTGTAGTTTTACACTCTCAAATATTAAAAGTCTATAACTAAACCCTAATATAAAATGAAAATGATTAGTTAAGGGATATTTTGGTAAAAAAACAGGTGAGAGAATCATAACTTTTTTTAAAGGAGTTTTAATTTTTTTTATTTTTTAATAATATATAATATTATAATATATGTTATTCTTATATTATAATTAATATTATTAAATATATGGGTTGGGCCTGACCCATCTATATGGGCCGAGCCCATCCTAGTTTCCTGAATCGGCCGAAATGGTTTAGGCCGAGATCAGCCCAAAAAAGGGAATTGGGCCGATGTTTGCCTAGCGGATTCTTTTTTAGGAGGTGGGTTGGACACAGCCCAGCCATTTGGATTGGGCCGAAACTCTTCCGGCCCAAAGCAACGCTACATGAACTAGAATTCATGCCTAGTGTTCATACATGAACAGTGGAACGTGAATTATAATTCACATTCCACTGTTCAAATATAGTGATTGTGAGGGTTGGGACAAAAAGAAGAAGAGAAGGGAGAGTTACCCGACATGGAGGCTTCGACTGTGAAGAGGGTGTTTGGTTGGTGGCTAAGGAGGAGTTGGTGGAGATGTCGATTGTTGGCGCTGGTTGTGCGGTGAAGGAGAAAAAAACTTGCAGAGGAGAGAGAGAGGGTCATAGTGGCTGTTTCAGATGAGGGGGTGGCCGATTGGTGGTCGTGCTGGAAGCTCGTGGTGGAGCTGGTGGTGGAGAAAAAAAACTAACCAAACCAGGGTGTAGACAAATGTCAAGTGATCATTTTGGTATAAGTGTTGTCACATTTGGTGGACATTAGAGGCATTAAATGCAACTGCAAAGTAATCTCCCTGAACTGTCATTTTAGAGAAAATTAAAGAAGAAGATTGGTCCTTGGCTGATTTATTTCATTTACATCCCTGATTAGCTTTAAACTTTAAAATCTATGCAATTTGGCCCTGGAAAACTTCAATTTTAACCTCATATTTCAACGCCTTTTCATTGTGGGCCTTGATTTTAGATTTCTTTAATTTAGCCTCTAATTGACAATTAAACTTTAAATTTTCCTCAATTTCACCCCTGATTTCAATCAATTAGGTCCCCATAGTTCAGCGCCTTTTGCAGATTGGTCTTTGGCTGCGAATTTCTTCAATTTAACCCCTAATTGACTCCAAAACTTTGATTTTCTTGCGATTTTGTCCTTGATTTTAATCAATTGACTTATTAAAAATTAAATTTGATCTCTTAAAATTCCAATATTTTCAATTAAGCTCAAATTGGGCTTTCGAACTTAATTTTTCACCAATTAAGCCCCTAATAAAATTAATTTGACCCTTTTAAAGTATAATTAAGTCCTTGCATCTAATTCAATCCTTCAATTAGACCCAAATTAATTCCTAAACATGATTAAAATTTTAATTTGGTCCATCATTAAATCAAATTGGCCTATTGAAAATTCAATTATGTCATTAGACTTAATTTTTATGCATGTTTGTCCAATAAATCATTTAATTTAACTTTGAATCTGTATTATCTTTTCAATCTTGAATATAATGGGGTACAATTAGGCTTCAAATTACTTCCAAAATTGCAAGTTGATTTTTCTATATGTTTGAAATCCTTCTCGGTTTGCTTTCTCCACTTTGCTAACCTTTTATTATAATTTTAAAATTTTCTTTTGGAAGAAAAGAAGTGAATTTAGAAAATAACTTAGAAATGAGTTATGACACACAAAACACACACACACAAAACTTTAGTAATCACCATAAGTCTTTGACATATCAACCTAAAATAGACATAACCTAATAACCTCCTACCTAATCCAAAACTCATAGCCTTTCCTCCTTGTGGTGACTAGTTCGCTCCTAAAATCACCATTGTTTACACTATGACAGCTCCAAAAGCCTAATTGCCTTCTTAATATCTGAACAAAACTATGTCCATAACAATCCTTTTTTTTAGCCTCGCTCATATCCAAATCACCAACCATGCAAATCTTAGAGAAAAAAAATTAAAGCAATTTGATTTATGTTCAATTTTGTTTTTTTTTAAAAATGTTTTGCGGGTATACTTCAATTGGCGCATGACGAGAATGCATGTCTCATTCCAGCAAGTTAATTGTTCATGTCATTAATACACATGCATCTTATTTCCCAACTGGATTTTCTAGCATTTTTTTTTCTACTATGAAGGTCAATTTCAAACTACTAAACAAATATGTTGTTGTTTATGTGTTTGATTTTGTATATGCTAATATTTTTGTTCATGAAGGTGATTGTATATATTGTGAGTCTAATTATTTCAATATTAGCTTTCTCATGTAAATTAAAAAAATAAGTGATAAATTTAAAATATAAAAAATATAATAAAATGATTTATTTTATGGGTGCGAATTTATTTTAGAATGTTATATAGTATTTTTCGTAGATGAGATATAATAATTTGGGCTAATCAACGTCATCCCATCAAGGCTAATTGATTAATAGTGATGGTTTTAGGGTTCATTTTGAAACGAACTAAAGTAAATGGGCTAAAGGTCAACTCAACATTTACAATCTCTTTTACCACGAGTCCTGTTCAGAACGTCATTTCCCTTCAGGAAACAAAAGGCTGATACCTAATTCCATCAAAAAATATGTTTTGAACAGTACCGCTGTCGTAAATGAACAGTACTGCAGTAAGCAAAAATTTTATCTCTTTTATTTCAGAAAAATAAATAACAATCACAACAAATAAAAATAATAACACAAGAATCAACTAAAATTACTTCCCCTGCAATGGCGCTAAAATTTGATGCAATGTCGCGGTCGTACAAATTAATTACCCTAGCTTCAAACACAACACACAAGATAGTATAGAGCAAGCAAAGGGTCGATCCCACAAGGAAGGTTCAAGTCAGATTTTTATGCTAGATGATATGCAATTTGGGGGGGAGGGGGTTGGACGTTATCTAGGCTAAAACAAAAGAAAACAGAAAACTATTAAACAAAATTTAATAAAATCAGAAAATTATCAAGAGAACAAACCTTGGTCGCAAGCACACATCCACCTACATAAATCAGAACTGATCATGGAAACAAAACATCAATTTATATTCTGAATATTTATCTCTTCTTAACATGGGTTAGTTAATGGATCCGCCATATAACTAACCGTAACCATCAAACAACCACAATGTCCGCACTAGTAATTTATTTTAATGGCAACCTTAAGAACTAGATAAGTTGATTAATCAAGAAAACATAATTGTCCGCAGTCTATGTTTGATTTGATTGAATTTTCTCCCTAAGATTAATAACATAGATCCGCCATAAATATTAAACTCAGTTGCTTCACAAGTTCATATACCACAAATCCGGTTTTGATATCAAACTTAGCAATAGATTGTCTACAATAATAACTTAGAGTCCACTTTAGCAATTAAAATAAACAATCATAGGAAAAATAAGTATAGGAGAACAAACATATTCATCATATAAACTCAAAAGAAAAGGTAAAATAAATCTCACAGTTCTTCAAATCTAAAGGTTTTCATGTCCTTGCAACCAAGAAAACGAGTTTAGCCTTGCATGTTTGTTGAACAACTAGTCAAAAAGAAGGAGGAATGCATGATTTTGGGTTTCTTAGAGGAGGGAGGCATTTTTCTCCTCTTAGATGGCTGCCCCCCTTCTCTTCTCTCATTCTTTTTATATCCTAGGAAACTCTAATCTCTATTTTACAAAATAGTCCTCCCTCAACTAGACAATTTACATTTATGTACTTTAATAACTATTTTCCTAAAAAAGAAGAAATAACCTTGCATGAAATCTTCAAGCTTTGACTTAGAGGAGCTAAATTGCTGAAATAAAAAATTGGATATTGGTTTAGATGTTTAAGAACGTAATTTGGACTCGTTTCTTCACGAAACCTGTTTGCTGGCAGAATTCAGTTGTCATCTTTGAAAAATTACATCTCCCTCATATGACATCATTTTTTGTCTGAAATTTGGAGCGTTGATAGGGATTTAAGTCAGGAATCCAACAAAATTGAGTTTGCATCAATTGGACTTTTATAGCTCCATATATTCAAGTCAGAATGGCCGAAGGTCAACACTGGCAGATTGCAAGATTTGACTTTGAAGGTTGCGATTTCCATGCTTTTCCTTATTTTATTTTCTTGTTTTGGGTGTCCAGAAAGGTATGGATGTTAGATTTTTAATTACACTGGAATCACTTCATTTCGACCTCTAGAGCTCACGCTCTGCACAAAACATCAACTGAAGATCAGATATGTGAATTACCTCCAATTTACTCTTTTTTGCATCTTTCATCCAAAAGTGCCTTAAAACATAAAACAAAAAATATCAAGGCATTTTATATATAAAACATAGGCAAAATACTAGTTAAATGTGGGTGAAACTATCAAATAATATGGTTGCATCACCAACCAAGACTAGATCATGACAGACCCTATAGGGTAGTAAGTCTGATTTGTTGATGAGCAATTATGACTATCTTGGGGGCAGAACTTGGTTCTCCTTACTTCAGATGACTTGTAGGCCCGTGTCTTAGCTTTTCAACGCGACAAACCTTGCTTGAAACGGAGTCATAAAACTATAGATAGAGTTAAAAATCTAAGAGGATGTCAAAATGCGACCTCTGCATACAATAACGATTCAAAAGAGTAACGGTTCAAAATATTAATAGTTCAAAAGAGGAACAGTTCAAAAGAGTAACAATTCAAAAAAGTAACGGTTCAAAATAATAACAATTTTAAATTTAAACAGTAACAATCCAAATATAAAGAAAGGAATGGTTGAAAGAAAGACCTATTGGCTGTTAATATCGTTATTATAAAATGTGTCCTTGAATGAGAAAAATTTATGAGATAAGCTTGTGATTGCAAAATCATAGCAGCAGCAGCAGGGGAGCAAGAGTAGAGCTTCTACTGCAGGTAGGTGATCCGCACCTATACTTTCTAGTTAAATTCCATGATTTGATATGTTATTAATGTGAAATATGAATTACCGAATGTTGGATATTATGTGAAAGGAGAAAAGTTTGCATAATGATGTCGATATTTTGGATAGTATTTTGAATGTATGTGTATTCGAGGTGAAAGGTTGTTGTGAGAATTGCCAAGTAATGAAATTATCATTGACAACGAAAATATAAGAAGTGTATGTCGATATGGGGCGTGGACTAACATACATTTAGTATATGTTAGGATCCCAAGTAAGGGGATCGTCATGTATTGACTAACATACATTTAGTGTATGTTAAGATCCCCGGTAAGGGGATGAATATGTAGTGGCTAGCATACATTTAGTGTATGTTAGGATTTCGGGTAAGGGGATCACTATGTATTGGTTAGCATATATTTAGTGTATGTTAGGATCCTGGAGAAGGCGATCACCTTGCATCGACTCCTACGGGGTGATGATGATACCAGTGAAAGTGGTATCGGTAATATGTTAAGCGAAAATAATCATGGTTGATCTTATGAAATCTTGAATGGAGGTTGATAATGGAAGAGAAAACAGTTTTTAGTAGTTGAATGAGAAAGAGTTTTCAATGAAAACAAGAAGGGAGAAGTGAATAAAATATGAATGGATGTTTGCCTTTTTAAATTGTTGGATATTTGTGTTGTTATATTTATTGTGATATTCATATTTCAATAATATGTATTTTGTTTCAAGATCATCGTATGCACGATAGGAGTAGATCCTAACTTATGTTCACTTTTTATAATTCTAGATTCTAGGGAGTATACCCTTGTATTTTGTAATATTACAACTTTTATACAACTTAAATTGTATAATTAATGTTTAAACTTGAATATATAATCTTAACTCTGAATTTCATATGATTGTATCCATGTATACATGTTTATTTCATTTATTCCTCTATAATGATATTTGTTTTTCAATGTATGTTTAAATATTATGGTTGTAATGACCATGATGTTTGTGGGATTGAGACCCAGGATAATTGGGTCGTGATTGAGTTATGAGATATGAAATATTAGAAGTGTCAACATGTTAAATGTTAATAACTTGGGACCTCCCGATATAGGGGAGACTCTGCCAAAATTTTAGTGAAAATTTCGATAAAATTTTAATATGAACACCTTGCGCGCGCACATACGTGTGTGTGTGTGTGTGTGTGTAAATTTAATTATTCTGTGTATCAGTTGACATGATATTGTTGCTAATTCCGAATATGAGGATGTCACAATTAAAGTGAGCATTAGAGAGAGAAACAAGAAGATTTAAAAGAGAAAGAAGAAGGAATGGAAGAAATTAATCCGCATAGCATATTTTGAGCTTAAAATCAGAGGGTAAAGTGTTCTTTACCAATTATTTCATTGTTGAATGAAGTTTTGGTAAATTTTAAGTAAAATCCCTAAACTTTCTAATTAAGGTTCTTAGTCAAATTCATGGAATTGAAAAATTGGTCTTGAAAAGGCTTATTGGTGTGGAATATGAGGTGATTAATGTGAAAATTTGATGGAATGAAAAAGAAAACATGGCATTAAGGAAGGGCATAAGGCTGGCTATTTGGAAGATTTTAGGGAAGTGGATAAATTGATGAAAATCCTTATGAATTGTGTTTAATTTGTATGTATTGTTGATGTGATAATGTTTGGAAGGGTATTGGTTGATATTATTCATTGAATTAAGATTTGTTAGTACACTTTCAAGTAATGGTTACAAGTAGAAAAGTTGAAAAATAGATAAGTGATGATGGATTTTCTAAATTGACATGAAGTTAGTATAATGAGAATAAGAAGGTTGAAAAAGAATGAAATTAACTTAAGAATTTGAAAGGGAAAAAATTTATAGAATTGGTCAATTAAAAAAAATGTAAAGATACCATGGAAGATGTAATGATCTTGAAAAGATTCATGTATTGAAGTTATTTGCAAGAATAACTAAATGTTGGTAAAAGAGTTTTGTGTAAAGTTTATAAGTTGTTAATTATGGTGAAACTTTGTTGAAGATATATTAAGTTAAAAATCTTGGTATTGGTCTATTATTAAACTAAATTGTTAGAAAGTAAAGTGGTGAGATTTGAATATGAATGAACAATTTTAAGGGACTTAAAAAGGGTTTAAATACCTCTAAACGAAAATGATAGAGTTCATAAAATAAGAAATTTTGTAATTAAAATACATATTAATGAAATGTGAAGTAAGTTGAAAAAAATGTGTTAATAATAGGAAAACTATATTTTTGTGGGTATGTATTATTTTGGTTTTGGATTTAACATGTATTGAGAGAAATGGAAGAAAATTTTTTAGAGTTGATTTACATAAATCAAATGGTTATACATACATTACTAACACTTGAAAATGGATTAAAGGGACTGTATGATTTTAAATGGTATAGCATATATAAACAAATGAAATAGATGAAAGGATTATAATGCGTAGTGTAAATAAAAAGAAAAAAAAATTGTACATGTATATGGGAAATTAAATGGCTTAAATAATTTAAATGAGCAATATAGTCAAAGGAGAATCATTAAAGGTTTAAATTAAATTATATGGCCAATGTAAATCATCATGAAATAAATGATTTAGGAATAATTATTAAGATTATATGTATATTAAAGTTAAAGGAAATGATTATGACAAAGATGAAATTGTATAGTTAAGATTAAAAAAATATGAATATTTACACGTGGGATGAGATTGATGATATACTGTCAATGACATTTTCTTTCTCAATTAGGAAAGGCTCTAGGAGCTGGATCATCTGCTATAAGAGGAGCTCGATCAGCTAGATGAGCAAGTAGGTGTCAGCACCTTAACCTTTTAAAGTTATTAAATTTCTATTAGCAGTTCCATAATAATTATGTTTTTAATGGTCAAATATATCTACAAAAGAAAGAATTGATTTATGAGAATAAAATGGAAGGAATATGTGTTATGGTTGAATTAAGAAAGTAAATATTTTAACAGTTGGAAAAAGGATTTAACTTAGTCACCGGGAGATTAGGACTAAGGTTATGAATTATTCTTTAGTTGACCATACGAACGATGGTGTAACATCCCTATAATTCAATATACAACATTCATGACATCATTGAAGATTCTTTCAGAAATCACTAGCTTTTTTTTTTCTAAATAATTAACCAAATTGTTTGATAACTCAATCAGTCAAACAATTAAACTCGATCCTTACACTTTAATTTTTAATCTTTTCTTAATTTTAAGTATTACATATAACTCTCATAATTTAACGATTTTTCTACGGAAATCTCGGTATAGTTTTTGTTGTATTAGAACATTTCAAGTGTTGTCATAAATTCATATCAAAATCAATCACAATTTTTATCCATAAACCATACCAAATTCATAACCTCACTTTTGATCAAATCATCTTGGATCCCATCATCATTATATCCAACCTTTCATAATCTATTCTCAATAATTCATAACATTGATAACATTATTAATCTTACATACACAACAAAAATTTAACACTAAGACATTGACAACATATTTCACATCAATGTTAGTTAGTTAATTAGTTGATGTGAAATATGTTTTAAATGCTACTTCACATCACCTAACTAACTAACTAACTACACACACTACTACACTAAATACAATGATATGTATAATAAACATGTAAGACTTAAACTATACCAATATTTAAATTACACGTTTATCTTATTATAACTAATCATCGATAATTGTTAAATTTAATCCTATAATATCTTAGTTACTTAACAAAATAAAATGTTTGAAATTACAATCCATAAACTTGACATTAAAATATAATTGTCCATATTTGCCTATATATACACTAAAGTAATTAAACTACTGATCACTTCTGGTAAGTCTGTGAGGTACCTGTAAAGAAAATTGATGATATTTATTAAGTCTCAAGTTAAATAATTGTTTAAAACTTTAAGAAAATATCCAAATGTTTCATCTATATAATCATTTCAAATTTATTTTTTCATAAGTTTATTCAATCCAAAACAAATCTCATATTATTCATAATGTAATTAATCATCTCGACATTCTCATATTGAACCCAGCAATCCAGTAATCCTTCCTAAATACCAATTTCTTCAGCAAACCTATATCGGTTACCTATTGATCTGATATGACATTTCTATTTAGAAGGCAATAATCTGGTATTCCTTAATGAATATCTATTTCTCCAGCTAAGCCATCTTGGTTGTTTATCAATCCAGCTTTCCCATATGGAAGTCAATAATTTGGTATTCCTTCACGAACACCAATCAATCTGGTCAACCCATAATAGCTACCAATCAATTTCCGATCAATCCGATATTCCTATATAGAAGCCAATAATATGGTATTTCTTTATGAATACTAGTAAATCTAACAAACCCATCTTAATTGCCAATCAATCCTACATTCCCATATGGAAGCAATAATTTGGTATTCTTTCATGAACACCAAATCAATCCTCTCAACTTACATATCTATCTTTCTTTCTATATATATATCACTATCCATATTTTCATGGATTAACAAATTCAAAAGTAAATTTTACAAGAAATTTGTAAAGAAAATTACCACAAGGTATGAAATATCTACCTGTTATATGACTATGAGCAGCTCCATTAGCTTGTTGAATGACTCTAACAGTCTCCTCTGCATCGACAGATTTCTAAATTAATTATTATTATCGCATAACAACATACTCCTTTTTCATCGTAACATTCATTATAATTCTATTCAGGTTTTTCATAAATACATTCAAATCATTAACTGCATAATAAAATAAACTTAATTACAAACAAATTCATAATTTCTTCAACTCTTTTCAATACAATTCCATATAATTTACAATTTCTCTAAAATTTTACACTCTAAAATTTTGCAATTTCATCCTTTTAGACCCAACCATTCTCATTTCATTAATTCAACTCTATAAAAAATAATTATTCACATGATCATACACAAATTTATAACACAATTAATGGACAATATCATAAATGTGAAACTTCCCCCTTTTGTTCTCTTTATGACCGGCCCCAAGGGTTTCCCTACTCATCAAAATTTCTTTGTTATTTCAACATAATTTCACCCTTATTACATCACACAAGGATCCTAGGAACTCAATTTCTATGAAATCCATTTTTCCTCTAATTTCATCTCAAGAACCTAATTCAATTTTGATCAATTTTGCCAAAACTTAACTCTTATTCAAATTAGAATAAAGGCATTTCAAAAATCTTACTTGGTTACAAGATGTATTTTGGAAATCAACCAATTGAAATTTCACACAGCGTCTCCCTTTTCCTCTTATTTCTTCACTCTTTCTCTCCAACTCATTTTTTCCCTCTCTTGATCTTTTGTAATTTCTAGTGTGGATGTGTTTTTCTCTCTCAAAATCCTCTCTTTTCACTTCTAACCCTTACTCCCTAGCTCTTCAAGGTGAAATGAAGGAAGAAGAATTAAAAATGCTATTTTCTCTCTTGTTGTGTTGTCAAGTTATATTAGGGAAAATAGTCAAAATAGTCTGATCATTTTGAGAAATTGTTCAGATGTTTTATTAAATCGGTTTAACCATTTCTTAAAATGGCTGGACAATTTTTTTATTCAGGAAAAATGCATATTTTTTACCATAAACCTTTCTTCTTTTATCTTTTTAACTTCTTTTATTTTTTTATATTATTTTATTACACCATAATTTCTATTATATTATTATTTTCAATTTATCCCAAGACTTATAGATAGCCAAAGTTAGTCCTTTGAGATCATAATGGGAATACTTAATAAAATGGTCTTGTGAACGTGAATAAACTAAAGTTAGTTATATGAATAGTGTTCTATTGGAAATAAAAATGTCAGTGAAAGACCTTTAAAATTATGTGAGAAACTATCATATGGTTATTGAGTTAATTTTTAGTATGTTGAGGCATTGATGTAAAAGATATTATAAATATATTGATTTCTTCTTCCTAGTAGACAATATAAATAAATATTATGATTATATAATATATCTTATAATATTATATTTGTGTACGTCAATTGCATACCACATGACAATATTCATTTAGTTGTACTATTGTATAGTTTGTTAGGTATATATATTTCTATGTAAACTATGTGGTTATAATAATTTTGTTTACGTATTAAACATGTAATGATTTTTTAAATTTTTTATACATAAATATCTTTTGTCATGTGATTGTGTTCCCAACAACAAAAAAAGTAAAGCAAAAAATGACTCCACCGTCATTGTTGAAATCTGAATCGGCAGAGACACAATTTTCGTGCAGCAACACAATTTGTTGTCGATTTCTGAATCAGTAGTGACATAGTTTTCGTGTAGCGACACAATTTTAATTAACGATTTTTGAATCGGCAGCAACACGGTTTTTGTTGTTGATTTCTAAATCAGTAGCGACATAGTTTTCGTGTAGCTACACAATTTTAATTGACGATTTGTGAGTCAGCTGGGGCTGTGTGCATTGAAAAATCCATACGTCAGCTGTGAAGCAGTTTCATTGATGATTTCTAAGTTGGTAGTGTGTAACACCCATCAAAATTTTCTATAATACCCATGAAAAACCCAATGAAAATTTAGTCTTGGGCCGACCCATGTTAGGAAAAATTGAGGGGTATAAACCGGCCTGCTCTAAAGGGAAGTGTGAGGGAGCAAAACCGGCCTACTCTAAATAGGAACCATGAAGGATTTGACCAGCCCTAGGATGAACTAAATAGGGATAAGAACATGGGTAACCAGCCTTCCAAACACCCCTTCACATTTAAGAGGGGTATAAATACAGCAAAGAAGAGAGAATGCCTTTGCTCTCCCCAAAAACAGCTGGCCAGCAGCCTTGGCTGTAACAACCTCTCTTTCCAAAGCAAAACCAGCAAACCTAGTTGCATGCACCTCCTTTAAATGTTGGAGAAGAAGGGAGGATTAGAGAAAAATAGAGGTGGCCTTAGCCATTAAAGGAGAAGAAGTTTAGACCTCTCCCTAAAAACCGGCCAGCAAACTCCACTGCAACAACCACTCTCCCAAGAAGAAAACCTAGCAACCAGCTGTATGTACATTATTTTGAGTATTAGAGAGGAAAAGAGAGTTAGAGAAAAACATAAATTGTTAAACCTCGATCAAAATACTTTCAAAAGAAGAAGAAGAAGAATAAGTAAGATAATTAGAGAACAAAAGAAAAGAGAGAAAGGTAAGTTTAGTTAAAATAAAGAGTAATAATTAACCAAGGGTTGAATTAAAATAATTGAATGAGGAGGGATTTCATAGCATGAATTTAAGAAATTAAAGGACTTAAATTAAAAAAAAAACAAATAGAAGCCTCCCTCTTTTAAAGGAGGCCAATGGTTGGAAGGGGAAAACATTCCCCTATCTCCTTCCTTCCTCTTAGATAATCACCAACTGATTAGTACATAAAAGTGTATTTTTATCAAGGTTTTATATCATCATTTTGCACTTGAAGTGTCAATAACTCCTTAACTAGAGTATGTTTTATAATAATAAGTTTGATAATATAAGATACCTTTAATTTATGGTAAATGTTCATTTTAAATGCAGGTTTATTACATAAATCAAAGGATTGATTGATGAGTTTAACTACTAAAATTGAGAAGACAAAGAGAGGGCTAAACTTAGAAAAGAGATGCTAGTTGAATTCAAATTGGAACACCATTTGGTTATTGGATCATAACTGGAGCTGTAGAACTTGGATTTAGGTATGGTTTATATGGATAGAAAGTCAAGGCATAGGCCTAAAACTTTTATGAAGAGTCCAAGATTCAAAATGACCATTTTCAAGTTCAAATTGTAAGTCAAAATTTGTCCTGCAGCCTAAACACTATTTAGTGTTCAGCCTTTATCTCGAGTTCTAGATGTCCAAATGACCTCATTCTTGTTTTGTTGAAAAGTTGAGATAATTTCTCAGAACTTTCATGAAGACTATTTATTCAAATTCTGATGTTAGCAATGATGTTTTCTATAGACAAGAAGATAAGGATTGTTACCAAGTCAAGAGGGGGCCACCCACTCAACAATTAGTCATCAAATCAATAGTTCTAAATTTTGGCCTATAAAAGGAGGCATTTGCCATGCATTTAGGCTTCTTAGTTTTCAAATCAAGATCATGCTCTTTATTTCTTTCTTTATATTTTTATAATGTTTAAGTTTTATTTCATATTATATTTTCCTTAATCTCTTGTTTATGCTTTTCATTTCCTTTACTATACTTATGTTCTTATCTAGTTTATTTATGTTTCTCTTCTTCACAATGTTTAGCTAAGTTTATTGTGTCAATGTGAAAAGGTTTCACTAATGGTGTTAGAATAGGTGTAATATAAACTCAACATTGACTTCAATATTTATATCCAAAAAAGTTTGTTATTAACATGCCTTATCTTTTTATCTTACTAATTCTTAATACCTTGCTTGTTAAATGATTAATCTAGATTTGTGGTGTACAACCCTTGGTACAACAAATACTTGGCACTTTCATAGCCTACTGTATGGTATAATTGACACTTGTGCTATGAAAGGAACTTGATTTGTTGTTAACATAAGTTAACATCATGAATTACTTACAATATTTAAAAGTATGATGTTACTAAAATAAGATAATTAATATGATCATGTTAAAAATTTATAATGAACTATTAAGGATAAATCATCTGATTGGAACCTCCTTTGTGTGTGGTTTCCAGTTGAGTAATATAAAGAGTTTATATTATATTTACGTCTAATACCATTAATGGATCATCTAACCTTGACAATTGTTTTTATCATTGTTTAATCCTCACATTAATCTCACATCTCAAAGATCTCTTTACTCTTTGTTAAATTATATATATATTATTTATAATTTATATAGTTCACCTCCCTGTGGTTCGACCACAGTCTTGCCGAGTTATTTATTACTTCGACACTCCTGTACTTGGGATAAGACATCAATCTTTTGATCATGTCACCAACTAGCCTTTCATTCCACCATTTACCCTCCTTAAAGTGTGAAAAAAGAAAGAGAGATGAGAGTTGGAAACATGAAAGGAGTAACAAAGGTGTTACCAAGAGAAGAGAAAAGATATTGATTGAAGAAATAGAAGAAAATGTGAAGAAAAATGAAATAGGAGAAGAAGAAGATGTGAAGAAGGATTTTGGAGACGAAAGAGCATAAACTGAAGTATTTTAAACACTTCCTAACTGAAATTGCCAGTAAAACCCTTAATTTTCAAATTTTGTTTATTAGGGTTCTTAAGCAAAAATTGGAAAAAAGAGAAAAAAAAACTCATAAATTTTGCATTTAAAAGACTAATTGTTTAATAAAATGACATTATTATTCAAGATTGAAGAAGATATTGGGGTGGGAGAGAGGCCCTTGGGTTCGGCCAAATGAAAGAAAAGAGTAAAGAAAGACTTTCTTTAATACAAATGTGCAAATAATTAATGTTTAATTAGTTACATTTTTTTTTGATAAATTGTTGATTTTAATGTTTAGCACAACATTTAAATTGTTGTTTATTTTTAATGTTCCTATTTGATGTTCATGAATGAGGTACATAAGGTTATTTGAATTGAACATGAGAGGATTGCTTAGAGTAGAAACATGTACCAAAATAGAAAACAATGAAGTAGCTAGAACTATTATTCCTTAAGTTTCGGCCAAGATTATTACAAAGAAAAAAAGGGGGATGACTTGTTTGAATTTGAGTTTTTGTTGGAAGTTGTCAAATCTTGAATTTCATCATGTTAACATGATCATGGAACAAAAACATTGAAAGACTTGAAGAAGAAATTTCACTCCTCACTTGATACATGTTTTGGCCATTATAATAAAGTAATGATTTGGTTGCTTGTATTGTATTCAAATTATACTAATGTGGTTGAATGATGATCATTGAGGTATAGGAACACTCCTAGGGGATGGAACATTCTAGTGTTAGTCCTAGGTATTAATTATTGATGATGGGAGACATTGAACTGCAGCTGGACAACCCTGATGTCTAAGCAGCTGAGTTTGAGGATAGAAACCTAACGAATTCGAGATATTTTTCTTCTTGTGTGTAGGTATGTTAACTTTACATTGCAACAATATTTGGGTCGTTTGGAGTTATGGAACTCCAAATGTGGGTGAAATATTAATGAGGGGTCAAGTTATGCATTTCAAAACTGAAATTGTTACTTAACTTGTGAGTGAATTTTGGACTAGTTAAGCATGAAATTTTCGATAAGTTTCCCTTTGAAATTTGTGCATATTGTTGTTAACTTTCATTAGAAATTGGCCTTACCTATTTCGAGTTCTTAAAACTCAAGTTAAGAATAAAATACAGAAGATAGGCTCTGCTGTATTTTGCGTGACAGCTTATAATTATTGAATTGTAGCTGAAATTAGGAATAGATGGGAATGAGATTTTGAATATACCTCTTTATGGAATTGGTACTAGGGATGTTAACTCTCATTTGAAGCAAACTTTTCATAAGTTAAACCAACTCTGATTATGGATAAAAATCTATAGAAACGTCAGGCTGCCATCTAAAAGATAAATTTGTGAGAGTGTAGAGAATGAGCAAAATTAGATATGTTAATGGGTAAATCTAACCTCTCTTTTCTTAATAATAGAAAAGGGACATGTTAACGTGTGAGAAAATAGAATTACACCACATTCCCAATTAAACAAGATAAGTTTTAATTGAAATGCAAAATAGTGTTTAGTTGTAAAAACACATTAGTGAATGAATGAAAACTATTTGAGAGGAATCTCTAACCATGGATATTTCAAAAGAAATGGTCACGAGATTTTGAATGAGAAATACATGAATGAACTAATATATTTTAAATTTTTGGATGAAAGAATATGTCAATTAAGATTTGTGATCCGATCCAAAGTTTCTGATTAAAAAAATTTGATCTCGTTATGGTACATGAGAGGGCCCCGAGGCAGTCCAGCGTACCCACGCCGGCTCATCACATTATACTCCTGGTAGGTGGCAACACTACTTAAATGTCTCTTATTAAGACATATAAATCCGGCAATGGATTTATTTGAGTTGCTGTATTAATTGCCATAAAGATAAAATTTTTGATATGGGTTCAATATTAGAATGAAATGATTATTGAATCCTAAAATGAGATTGGCTTCCAAGAATGGAATGCCATGTTTATAGCAACCAATAAAGTCGTTGATGGTGATTGATAAATCATGGCATGAAATTGGCTTCCGAGAATGGAATGTTGGATGTATAGCAATCGAATAAATTGCTAGAAGTGATAGTTGAGTCATGAAATGAAATTGGCTTTCGAGAATGGAATGTTGAATGCATAGCAACTAATTAAATTACTGGAGGTGATTATTGAATCACAAATGAAATTGGCTTTAGAGAATGGAATGCTAGATATATTTATAGCAATTGATCAAATTGCTAGAAGTGATTATTGAATCACAAATGAAATTGGCTTTCGAAGATGGAATGCTGGAATTATAGAAATTGATTTGGTTGCTAAGGGAGACTAAGAAATCTCGATAAGAGATATGCATCCAAGAATGGAACGCCATAATGAAAGATAGAAGTATTAAAGTGTTTGTGTTACAAAATGAATCATTGAAATCTAACTAAAAAAACAGAATGATGAACTACGCTAAATTTTATTATTATAGAAAGAATCTTTTATTGGAATATTCACGACTATCTTAGTATAATAAATTTTATTGTATTATTTCATTAACTGCAGGAACTTCCTATACCCTTTAGGTTCGTCACTCCATCCGTGTGACTTGTAGATTTTAGGGAGACTTTTGTGCATGTATTGACTTCCTCTTTTGGCATGTAATTATAACGTAAACTCTTGTAGTATTGCATAATGTTACTATTTGTAACTAGTATAACTTAGACTCTTGTGTGGAGGATCATAATACATGTAGCAGTAATTTTCATGTTTATTGTTACATGTCAAGTCTTCTTTATTTTTGGTTCCTGTTATTTTTCTACTTCATGAGTAAGCATTTTATACTTGTTTATGATGCGGAGATGATGAGATAAATAACAATTATTATTGATGTGAATTCTTGATATTCAAGTTGCTAATGTGAGTTGTATGAGACTTTAATTAGGATGTCAATAGCTTCGTAAGGATAAATACAAAGGAAACTCTGCCAAATTTTTGATAAGAACCTAAAAAACAATTCCATTGATTTTTGACTTTGAAAAAGCTGGGTCGTTACATAAATGGCTGAAACTATAGAAAAAGGATAGGTGTAGGAGGCCGGCTAGTGCACCTGGAGAAGGGAGGAAGAAAACCAAAAGTAGAAGGGAAGAAAAACTATTAAATCGCTTCCTAAAGCTGTTGAAAACTGTGAGGTATGAACTAGAACCCTTCTCCACCTGTTCTTGTGACTTTGGAACCAAACAGAAGAATAAAACCCCAAGTAAATGGCCTAGGATTCTTACACCGGCTATTAAGGAAATCTATACTAGGAAGAGGGATGAAAATGGGGCTGAATAGGGGACCTAACTCTAGAACATTCAATAAGAGAAATGAACAAATTTGAATGAACAAACTTGAAAGAGGGTCGGCTATTGTTGAAGGGCTGGACAAGATGTAATTGTGTGATGAAATGCATGACAATGACCTTGTTGAACTCCTAAGAACATATTCAAACTAAAACATAATGTATGTTGATGATTAATACCTTGATTTTTCACATATAATTAATGAACTTACATGAAATGTGTAAAGAAATGAGGAGATGCATGGAGTGTGATTATGTTGGATTCCTAGGAACGTTTTGTGTGCTGGAACTGAAATTTATGTTGACGTTCATGCTTGAATTTTGATATGAGATTGATGGGTTTACATGAGAATGGTTCAAGTAAATGAAAATATGTTGCGGCATGATTTTTGTAATTACACTTGTGATAAAAATGAAATAGAACTCGTAAATGTTGTAGAATTGTTATTAGTTATGTTGATACATTGCCATGATACAAATGTGAATGCAAGAATGTATGGTAGTAAGAATGTTAGGTGCTGGTATTGGAAGTGATGATTTGAGAAAAACCTTAGTAGATTAACATACGGAGATGTTTTTGTGTTGTTTGATAATGTATGATGAATGAAGAGTGGTTCAACGAGGTTCTATGTCCAAATAGATTGAGAAACGTTGGGAGGAGGAGAAAGCCTAGTGTAAACCTCATGCTTAGCCAAAACAAAGAAATAGAACTATAAACAACTCCATCGCCACTGTTGATTTTTGAATTGACAACGACATAGATTGCGTTGATGATTTATGAGTTGGCAGTGACTGAAGTTTCATTAATGATATCTATGTCAACAATAGAATATGTAAGTTGATGATTTCAACATCAATCATAGAACTGACTACGCTGATGATTTTTCAAGTCGATTGCGACTTAGTTTTCATCAACGATTTCTGAGTCAACTATGAACCATATGTGTTGATGATTTCAGCGTCAGCTGTGAAACTGTGTTGCGGTGATGATTTTCGAGTCGGCAGCGACTCAATTCTTATCAATGATTTCTGAGTTAACGAAAGACTAGGTACGCAGATGATTTCATACGTCAACCATAGGACTGGATTGCATTAACGAATTCTGTGTCGCTAGTGAATCAGTTTTTACTGTCAATTTGTGTCACCAGTGAACCAGTTTTCGCTGTTGATTTTTGGGTCACCAGCAAACCAGTTTTCGTTACCGATTCCAGTGTCACCAGTGAATCACTTTCGCTGCAAAAGTTCTGTGATAGACTTCCATATCAGAATTGACTTAAATGCATGTGACAAATTCATTGTATGATTGTGTAATATATGGAACACTTGAATGTGAATATGTGGATTCTTGAAATATATATGGTGATGAGTTATGTGATTTTAAAATGCAAATATGTAGATTTGTAGTCATTGATGTGATTAGGTGGTCCGACCGGGATCAAACCTTTGACTAGGAAAGGACACCCCACGGGAGGAACAGGTAAGTGGCTTCCACCCCTTCTAGCATAATGTTAATTTTCCAAAGTGAACTTGTTACAAAGTGTCTTTTATTGTGTATAGCTAGCACCAAACTGTTATGGAATGTTTGTAAGGTGGAGGTAGTGTAGTGAAGGGTGTTTATGCAAAAGTTATATTTTTAAAATGTTTTTTAAGTTTTTTTTTTTGCCTTAAAATATATGAAGTTGATGCATTTTAAGTATTTTGTTTTTGTTAATTTTGATGTGCTAATATAAAAAAAATTTAAAAAATTATTTTAATATAATTTCAATTTAATAACATTATAAAATACTGAATAATAAAATTTTAAAAAAATCAATTAAAAAAACAGTTCAAGTTAATTAGGTTAAATTGTCAAACTCATAATCTAAGTTATGATACTAGAATAACTTCATAAAACAATTAAAAAAACAAATAATAAAACTTATTCTCTAACAAATCAAATATAGTGCTTTGTAAGGTAGAGGTGGTGCAATGTATGATGTTCTTGTAAAAGTCTTATTTTTAAAAGTGTTTTTCAAGTTATTTTTTACTTGAAAATATATCAAATTGATGTATTTTTAAATATTTTTTAATAATTTTAACATGTTAATATTAAAAATTAAAAAAAAATATTTTAAAATATTTTTATTTTAAAAACACTTTTATAAAATTAGCTGCGAATATCAAACATATTAGTCTTCTGTTAATTTGAAGATGTACAAATTTAATGCTGTTGACTTAGCGGTAAGATATTATTACTGTGAAGTGGGCAAAGTGCACGTGTAGTTTGGAATATCATATCCCGGGATACATGATAATTGAAAGTCGTGAATAATGGCTTAAACTATAATTAATTATATCATTGGCGACAAAAAATGTATGCCCTTCCTCATGTTATCATATTCTTGTACAAATCTTAGAGCATATTATTATCTCCTTACAGATTTTAAAGAAGGTTGTGATCAGAAAATTATTTTTCTAAAATACATTAATCTAAGTTTTATATATATATATATATATATATATGGTATGATTAACAACTAAATGGAAAGAAACATACTTTTAATATATGAAAATTATTCCAGGGATATCTTATGGTTAAAAAAGTTATGTGTACGAAATATATGAGTAATTAATAAAAAAAAAGAAGCACTCCCTAAATAAAGATGCGATTGCTTGTGAACAAAGTAGCTTAGGTGTGTTCATGCGCTAAAACATCATTTATTGTATGTCGGAGACTCCAATCCACCTTTAACATTTGAATTAAACAAACAAACAAAACCTGGCAAATCAAATAGAGGATTGTATTTGTCGGAGACAAATGAATCATTATCACTTCCAACATTTGTTTTTCTCAATCAAATGGCGCAATTAGGGGTGGATTAATTACATAAAATAAAGTAGGTCCTCGAACTTCACATATACTATATCTCAAACTATGTGATCTATCAAATATTTCTTGCCGACCTCGAACATGCATAGTCAAGTGAGTATTAAACTGCAGCAACGTTTTGCTTGCTTGACTTTCGTTTATCACGGAAGGGAAATCATAAAAAATTACGATATTGCTCCAATTTGCATGGTTTTCCCACAATTCGTGGCAGGGCATCATGACCAAACAAGATAGATAGGGTTAAAAACCCATGCTTGTACGTTTAATTCGTAACACACTCTCCTTTTGGCCTAAGTCTGTCATTTCAAAGAAAGAAGAGAGATGAGAACATTTCGCTATTACGGTGATCACAAGTCTTCTCCATCCTCTTCATACATCAAGATCATGTGTTTGTTCCATAAAGGTTACATGATGTGGTTCTAGTACCTGATTTTCACGGAAAACTCACATGGACTAACATGTAATGCCACCATTTCGAATTTGCAGTCCTTGATTTCTAACAAGAAGTAAGGTGGTGAGCCATGAATGTCATCTTGATATTGACTTTCTACACACAATCGAGCTATCCATGTGTATGTGCCATTACTATGGCCCTTTGCCTAATTTATACGTCCGTTTCCATTTGACATAAAAGTTGAAACAGTTTCACGTTATTCTATTAATTTTTACTATATTGGCAAGCCATGTGTGTGATGTGCGTATATATATATATGAGATAACCTTTCCATTTGTGTATACTATTCACCTTGCAATAGATACCATTTAGAGAACAAATTCAATATATATATATATAGTTGTTCGTCTTTTATCATCTTATAAACCACCTTACACTACCTTCTCTCCACCCACCCCCTTTTTTTAAAAAAGGAAATTCCTAATCACAGAAAAAAGAATTAATGTTATATAAATATGACGAGGGATGTGAGAGAATATTCTAGTACTCTTAATATTTTTTAAGGTTCAATCAAAGAACTAATTAAAGTAAATAAAACACAAGTTTTATCAAGTTTGGTTTTATATATATATATTAATTAATTGCACCAATCACACACACCAATTACGAAAAGCTTCCAAACATATATATTATTAATGGGGTAGCAAGAGAAATATATATTAATCATTATCAGTCTAGAAGAATCAAATCAAGATGGTGATGATAATCCTAATTGAAGAACTTAATTGTTGGTTGTTGACAAAAATATAAGTTGGTTTATGAACTTTGTTGCAACAACAAACAATTGAGGGATGGGCCGGAGAAGTAAGGGAAGGGTTGTCTAAAATTCTTGTAGCACGTGACTCTGCTAGGCAAAAGCGTTCATTTGAAATTTCATATACATTCCTGTATATATTAGAGATTTTCTCCCAATAATACAATGTACTAGCCAATGACATAACACGTGCATGTCGTGTATGCCAGGGAAATGGCATGTGAAATGAGGTTTTGATGATCAGGCTAGGAACACTAACGTAGTTATGTCCCAAAGAAGGAAGAAAAACAATAATGTATAATGTATGAGATATGAACATTGAAATATGGATTTTGTTTGGCTGCCATCTAGATTTGCAATAATGTATAATGTATGAGAGAGGTAGTAAAATCTATAATACATAAAAAATTATAAAAATATCTTAATCTAGTAGTTCTCTCTTTTTTTATTATTTTAAAGTGAATTTAAAAAAAAATAGCCAATAAAATACCATTAGTTATTCTTAATATATCATAATAAAATTACACGGATACATGGTAATAATAAATCTTAGAATATAGGAAAAGGCATTGGTTAAGTTTATAAGGAATAAATTAGCCCCATTGTT
>Ga0325414_1000375_pt1 | contig 35218 bp, 14 predicted proteins | sample PopdelMetagenome_8_FD_206183 | JGI IMG/M metagenome (GOLD analysis project Ga0325414, IMG submission 206183) | Populus deltoides microbial communities from Bellville, Georgia, United States - Leaf-PdKOR-R3 | ecosystem: Host-associated > Plants > Phyllosphere > Phylloplane/Leaf | place: USA... | reverse complement strand
ACCACCACCATTTATCCATTCTTTTTCATCTCAGGTTTTCGTTATTCATTGAGATTTTACTACTTTTAGTCCTTTGTTTATGCAAGGGTTTACATAAAAAATCTCAATACAAGAAGATTAAAGTCTTGAAAAATGATGCTCATATAAAGCAAATTAAACTTAAAATAAGAATAAAGATAATATTCCAAATATGAGCTAATATCAAGAAACAAGTGAGGGTGATAAACTAATAGTTGAAAAATATGTAAAAATAACTTGTAAAAGTAAAGTTAAAGTGGGACAAATGCAAGCAAATAAAAGATAAGTTCATGAAAAGCGTATGTGGATGTTGAGTTTATCTCGGTTCCTTATAACATAAAGGTAGTCAAGACCTCAAAGATAGCCATAAGATTTGCTACTACTCTTTAACTTTTCTTTTAGGTACACCTATAGTTTGTATCTTCTAATTCATTTTAAAAGCACAACTTTCTTTTCTGTAAAATAGATAACTCTCATAACAATATTACTTATATACTAATGAGATTATTAGAAGAGGATAAGATGATATTTTTATGATTTTTCATTGCTCATTTTTTTCAAATAATTAAAGTGTATTTATAGTTTAAAAATAATCAATGAATAGTATCATCATAAATAAAAAGTTATTAATTGGAGAAAATCCTCTAAATAAGAAATTAATTGTTGTAGATAGTCTTGACTTTTTCATTGGATATGATCTCCGCCCAACATAAAAATAGTCATTTAAAATTCTTCACTTAATATGGAAATAGATGTTATGACTACTTCTATATGTAGAGAATGTATTTAAGTTAACATGAATGATTTTATTGACATGGTTAGGCCTAACTTAATTCTTACTTGATATGTTTAGTCTAAATGTTATCTTCATTAGAATCTAGAGTTCCTTCATTAATTACATAGAATTACTTTTGTAAGAAAATTCAAGTTTGTGAAATCCTACATGCTTTATTAAAAATTGGATTTTATGAAAAAACATTTGTAGAGAGTTCAATAAATATGTTGATCACTATAAGGTAAAATTAAGTGTTTTTTCTACTAACATATGTATAGAAATAATCTATTTTCTTGAACTAGTCCTAGCTAAATTTGCTCATAGAGATCATGTATAGTTAACTCATATTTGGAATGAAGTTTTGATTTAGACATAAATAAAAATAAGAAAACAATAAACTAGAAAGACAAAATTAAAGTTGAATACGATTGTCACAGAAAATCATAATTCATAATTGTATCATTTAATATTTCTCTTCAAGTAACTTGTGTCACTAACAAGTTTACAACTCCTTAAATAAACTCCAAAACTAACTTAAACAAACTATAAAATCTGAAAAATAAAGAAAAAACAATAAAAGTCCTAAACAAATTAAGAAATGTAAAATTATCAATCTTAATATTTGATTTCCTAAACTAAATAGGAAAAAAACACCATAAAGGAAAATCTTTTCCTAAACTAAATAGGAAATCTTAATAATTAAAAAAAATAATATCTCCCTAAAAATCTTCTTGCATTAGTCTCCCAGGGTTGGAGAGAACTCATTCTCAGGTTGAAATTGTTGTAACCCTCATCTTAAAGTTGTCCAATAAAACATTTTTAACCCTTTACATGCTCATTATTTCCATTAGAAATATTATATATACAACAACATGCTCAAGCTCTTTAATAATGAAACCAATCATATAGTTATTAGAAGATTTTGAAATTCATTTTACAACTTTTATCTAAAGTATAAGAACATCAACTTTGAGCCTATCAATTCTAAAATTCTTCTCAAGCATATGTGAGGCGTATCCTTCACAATTTGCTTTATCAAAAAATCACATATGAAACCATATCTAATTTGATTCTCTTTTCATGGACATCACAAACAAAAGTTTTACATCTAAATTTCCTCATTCAGAATCATTTTTGTCATCCTTATTAAATTTTGATGGTTGATTTCAATTCATAAAGGAACTAGAAGCAACAAAACTCTCATTTTTAACATCATATTCATCATGATCAAGAAACTACTTCCTGTGCTCATGCCTCTAAAATGGGCTTTCAAAATTAGTCATGAATCCATGATCACTCTTCTCAAAATCCTTTAGGCTCCTCACCTCTGCCAACTAACGGGTTAATTTTGCAATCCATCCCTTATGTCTTTTATTAGCAATTCCTGAACACCTCTTTTCAATTTTGTAATTTCTCTTTGCGTATCTTCTATCACCAATTCCTAAACATCTCTTTATTGAGAGGAAAACCTCTTTATCCCTTCCTAAATGAGCAAGTCATGTTCTACTACCTCTTCCAACCATGGTTATTTAAGCAAACAACAAGCAAATAACCACGAGGATTGTTGGATTCTAATACCAAATGATGCAAATGGAAATATAAATAAGAAAACAACAAGCTAGAAAAACAGAATTTAAGTTGAATAGAGTTGTCACACATAACCCAAATTAATAATTTATTGTTGAATATTTCTATTTAAGAAAACAATAAAAATCATAAACAAACTAGGAAAAATAAAATTATCAATCTCAATATTTGATTTTATAAACTAAATAGAAAATAATAATAGCTAACAAAAATCATCTCCTTATAAATCCTTTCGTGCCAAGTTTAGGATATATTTATGAATAGATTTACTTGAATGTTGCTACCCTATTTCAACATAGAACAAATAAGATATAAAAAGATAGACACATTTTAAGACTAAATTATTAGAATTATTACATCCTTAATCATATTATCTTTGTTAGGTTAAGATTGTAAATGGATTACTCTTCTATGAGCTATTATTTTTGTTTCAATCAATGAGTATTTTCGCATTGATTCATATACATTGATATTAATTTCTTTTATTAGGATGTATATGATTTGTTTAAAATTTGAAGAATTTTATCTCCAATGATTTATTTAATATCTTATTGAAGGATTTTGTATCATTATACAAAAACTCATAAAAAAACACTCTTATAATAAAGACATGAGAGACAAGAAAAACTTATTTCCTTAATCAAGTCATAAATAAGGTCATTTTTGTTGTGATTTTATATTTTGATTTAAGTTAGTTTTTAACTTTCAAATCAAAGAAAATTCATGATACACACACACACACTATATATATATATATATATCATTTATTCGCATTATGTAGTGGGTTAGATTAATTGTTTTTAAGCATTAAAAAATATTTAAGCATTGTTGATGTGTTTTTTTTTAAATAAATGGTGTAGGGATTGACCCGATGTGATTTGGTCAACTTGACAAGTTCAAAGATAACTTGGACAACTAGAAAAAACATAGTTTGAATAAAAAATTTCAAGATAACATCTTTTTTTTTTAATATTGAGACGATAACATATTAAATCGACTCGGGTCAATCCTAGGTTAATATGTAAAACTCACGACCTAGATCATGCGACCGTGATAATCTCATAAAAAACATTTTGAATCTCAATTCTCAATCAACCTAATGTAGAAGGATGAAATTGAAAAAAAAAGATAAAAATTGACCCGAGTCAACCTAGATTAACTTACCAAATCTAGACTATGAGACTAAAACAACCTAATAATAAGCAAATCAAAACAAGTTATGAAGCCAAATTCCTAATTAATTCAATGTTTAAGGATGAAATTGAAAAGAAAATCCATGAAAAAAAGAGAAAAAATAGACACGAATTAACTCAAGTCAACCCAATAACTTAGGTCATGTAAAATCCACGACTTAGGTCATGAGACTATGATAACCTCATAGAAAACAATTCAAAAAACATTTTGAATCTCAAATCTCAATCAACCCAATGTAAAAGGATAAAATTGAAAAACAAATAATAAAACAAATAAAATAATGACCTGAGTCAACTCAGGTTAACCTAATAAATATAGGTAATGAGACCAGGATATCCCAATAGAAAAGAAAATCAAAACAAGTTATGAAGGACAACATAGAAAAAAACCAATAAAAGAAGTAGAAAAAATAGATCCATGTTAACCCGTGAAACCTATGACTTGGGTCATGAGACTGAGGTAATCTCATAGAAAGTAAATTGAAATAAACTATGAAACTTAATTCACAATCAACTCAATGTTAAAAGATGAAATTGAAAAAAAAAATAATTATAAAAAATAACAAAAAAAAACTTGAGTCAACTAGATTAACCTGCAGAAGTCGATATCCGAATCATGAGACTAGAATAACCCTATAAAAAATAAAACAAAATAAATTATAAAACTCAATCTCTAATAAATCTAATTTTAAAATATGAAATAAAAAAACTAAATTTAATTTTTTTTAAAGCGTCATTATAATAAAACAGTACTTTGTGAGGAGGAATGATGATTTATATTATATTTATTCTTCTTATAATTTATATTATACATACTCTTTAAAAATGTTTCTCTAAGTTATTTTTACCAAATATATTTTTAATTTAAAGTTATTTTAATTTATTTTTGTTACATGAAAAATAATTAATTTTAACTCAAAGTTAAAAGCTAATAACTCATAGCAAACCTATTCTAAGTTATCATCACTATTATAAGACTCGACAAGTCAATTTAATGATCCATCAATGTTGAGCTTGACATTCTTTAAAAAAATTCAGTTTTTTTTAAATAACATCATCTGAATTAATATTTTTTTGTAAGTTTAAAACAATATTATTTCAAGAGTTTTTTTAAAAATAAAATTTAAATTGATTTAAGTTATTTTATCAAATTTATAATTTCAACTTTAAATCAGGTTAACTTGTTAGTCAATTCTTATAATTATAGTTATCATATATATGAAATTATTTTAATTTTTTTTATATAATTTTTTATAATAACTTCATTTTAATTTTTTTAAAATAAAAAAATAATAATTTCAGTAAACTTGAGTCGACTCGTTAAGCAAATAACTCAAATCTGTAGTCGGTCAGATTTTTATAACCATGCTTCACGCCACCAACAGCAAGAAAGAAAATTTGACAACTCCCGTCACTACATCAAAACAAAACTTACAACCTCACGTAATTACCAAACACGTGGCAGGTATATAATCCTCAATCCCCTCCCCAACTTTTCACCTTACTTCGCCGCCTTTCTTTCTCATTCGTCTGTTGCAGCCAAAAGAAATTGTATATTTTCTCACTTTCTAACCTTGAAAATAATTTTCCCGAGAAAATCAAAACCAAACAGCAAATAATGGACTCGGCGCCAGTGAACTGGGAAGCTCTAGACAGACTCATACTAGATTTTGCAAAATCAGAGAATTTAATCGACGACTCCGCTTCAACATCAATAATATCCTCTCCATCCTCTTCTCCTCCAAGTTTCTCTTCCTCTTATCAATCACGATTCATCATTCGCCAGATCAGACGGTTCTTAGAGTCCGGTGACATTGACTCTTCTCTTCATCTTCTCCGCTCCCACGCTCCTTTTATTCTCGATGATCATCGCCTCCTGTTTCGCTTACAGAAACAGGTAGGTTCCGTATCTCATTTTTCCTTCTGATTATTTTCATTTTATTTTATGTGAAATTGAAAGTTGTATTTTATTTTAATTTTGTGTGTGTAGAAATTTATGGAGTTATTAAGGAGAGGAACGGGCGAGGCGAGGGATTCTGCTATTGAATGCACAAGGACGGCTCTCGCTCCATGTGCACTTGATGCGTATCCGGTTTGTTTCTTTTAGCTTAATTTTATGAAAAAAAATTAAATTTTGTTAAATTTGGTCATGAATCGGTTAAATAGGTATTAGAAGTGTTGGAGATGGTTTTTGGATTTCAATTTTTAGGTTACATTTTAAATGCAAGAAATTAACGTAACTTTTGGAGATAATATCCTACAATTTAGTTGAAATAGTGGAGGAGTGGAAGAAACTAGTTAGTTATGCTTTTTGTGTATTACTGGATAGGTCAGTCGTGGAATGCCTTTTGCAGTGCTTCTGTTGAATGAATATAACCTAGCTCTTGATAAATTCCTGAACTGTGAATTAAAACCATATTTGATTAGAGTGGGATTGGTGGAGGGGATGATAATTTGGAAAGTTTGAGCTTTTGAGGGAGTTTCAGCAACAGATAAATTGGTACTTGGAAGAAGAGAGTTCTTTTTTTTCTATTTTCTTGATGGGTTAGCAAGAGCTTTTAAGTTTCTAGATGGCTTGCTTAATTGTAATTGGAATTGTTCTGACAGTATTGTGATAAATGATTGTAAAATTTGCTCATGGTAATAGAATAGTGTCATTCAATGTCATATTTAGTTTTAGCTTATAAATGATGTGTAAATGGACCAATAAATTTTTGGTTAAGACTGAAGTGTAAATATTTTCTTAATTTTATTATTGAGTGAAGAGTTGCCGTGCTGATTTGGCTGCAAGAAATTGTGAGTTCATGGATATCTTATCAGAACTATACTTGAAAAATTCAATTTTGTGTTGTGTTTCTTTATGGTACAGCTTCTGAGAATTTGATTTCTGCTTGTAATAACGAAAAAAAAGAAACAGACAATCATGTGTGGATGCCATGTTTTTTTTTCTTCTTTTTTTTTTGGAGGTCTGACAGAAATCCGTGTATGTGTTTAAGGAAGCATATGAGGAATTTAAGCATGTTCTCCTTGCCTTTATATACGACAAAGATGATCAAAATTCTCCTGTGGCAAATGAGGTGAGCTTTATTTGATGTTAGCTGACGACCCCTTTCCTTTTTCCCATGAGATTTCATTTGCGTCAATGGACATTCTTTAGAAAATAAAGAATAAAGCCTGCTTCCTCTTATTTCTAGGATTTCAAGCTCTGAACACAAGCAAACTTCTTTTCTGTTTCAATATGTGTTTCCTGTATATGAATGTGACAAAGGTGATGATAGCTTGCTCAATCTGGTCTATTAATAACCTTAGATTTTGTTGCCATTCAATATTTATCAACTCTCGTGATAGTTAATTTGGAATTTGGATTTGCATGCAAATTTATCTTTGGTAACTCTGATGCATTTATTTGTCACTGATGTAGAATTATGAAATTTGGAATGCTTAAATTTATATTAACGACATGGAACAATATCTTGGAGGTGTTGGGCTTTTAAGCATATATTGGAGATTTTCTTGGTTTATTTTACCTTGGGTTTTGATGGAAATTAAGTGGGACTGGTGGACTAGAAGATGCATGGAATAGTTTGATATGGCGAATGGAACTTTATGCTGATAACTTAAACAAATAATTTATGTTCTATTGTCATTTTACCTGCAAGATTATATTTCACTTATGATGAAGTAATCAGGTTCTTTTCCATTTATGATATTTCCCTCTGAATATCCATAGTAAACTAAAACTTCCTGCGAAGAGTACTTTTTTAGTTGTGTGATTCAGCATACAATATTTGTTGCAGTGGTCTGAAAGAAGGAGGTTTGAAATTGCTGGATTAATGTCCTCAGTCTTAAGAGCTCATTTACAGGCATATGATCCAGTCTTTTCTATGACATTAAGATATTTAATAAGGTTGGTATTGATGCTTACTTTCGATTTATACTCCATTTGTTAAGTGTTTGTCAGCCTGCTATTGCTTGCGCTAGCTGGATTGTAAGTTTTCTTCACTTCTTCTATGTGGTGCAGCATACACAAGGGGTTTTGCATTCGTCAAGGTATTTCATCACCCATTTCAGATCTTACTGAAAGGTTGCTCCTTGAGGAGCGCGATCCTCCTGCTGTTCCACAAGAGAGTTTTTATGAAGCACCTCCATTTGATGAGGTGAGGTTTCTAATATTCAATTCAATTGACCTTAGCTGATGCTGAGAAACAGCTGTGTCCCAGTGGCAAACTCCTTTTCTCTTGCAGGATCATCAGGCTTCTGAACAATTCTGATAATGTTTATTTCATAATATACAGGCGATTTACATTACATGTTTTATGTTGAAATACAGGTGGACATACAAGCACTTGCACATGCCGTGGAACTTACGAGACAAGGGGCAATTGACAGCTTGAGATTTGCTAAGGGAGACCTGTTTCAGGCATTCCAGGTGCACATATTTTCTAATGTGTTCCATCCTTATTGTGATATCATCTTCTACCTGTGCAAGTCAAGTTCATTTGGATGAATTAAATTATCCACTGCATTGGCTGTGTCTTAGCCTTGGTTGATACCAAGTGATTGTAATGTGCCCATAATAGTGTCATGCTTCCACATTTCTACTTTTTTTCAGTAATAAACTTATGTTGTGTTTAAGCAATATGCGGAGTGTTTGGAAAGTCCACTTGATAACAAGCATTGTATATGAATGTGTCTGCATTATTCAGATCCTAGTTTTTTTCTGCTAATTGAGCAGCTTGACTGTATGAGCTTATCACTCACTATTCTTGAACATTTCTGTCACAGAATGAGCTATGTCGGATGAAGGTGGATGTTTCAATGCTTGATGAGCTTGTTCGTGAGTATTGTGTCTACAGGGGTATTGTCGATTCTGGTCTTGCATTGCCTTCTGGTGATTCTCCAACTTCTATCTCTGTTTTAGATTTCATTCATCTCACCTTCCCTCTCCCTCCCTCTAACACATACACACATTTTATGATTGCTTTAGTACCAGGATTAAAAACCCTCGCTGAGCCTTTAAAAGTTGGTCAATCAGAGCCTGGCTATTGTTCCTCAAGGAACTACTCTTTTGAGGGTGACAATACTAACAGTAAACATTCAGATGGTGAAACTTCCGTAAGCAATGCTCATATGAATGGCTCTCCTGAGGATAGTGTGGATGTGAATAGCATACAAGGAACTGATGTTGAGTTAAGATATGCGTGTGAATCGACAAACTATTCTGAAGATTGCAGCACCAGCGGATCACATCAAGCAGGAATTTCCAAAGTTCTCCAAAGAAACAGAAATTATACAACTGGAGAAAGGAGCAAACGCAAGCGATGGAGGGGGAGGCAAGATGATGAAGACTATAAGCAAGATGTTAATGCCACCAGTACAGATTTATCCAGGGAACAACAGGTAGCTACTTGGTAATTTTTTTCTAGTGATTTATGTGGTTTACAATAGAATATTTTTCTGCAGGGCTTGGAAAAGCATCCTTCAGCAGACATAAAGAGCAGAGATGATAAATATGAGATTGTACTTGGGATGAAGGAACTGGCAGGTAGAGGAATGGCAGCAGAGGTTGTGGAAGAAGTTACTGCTTTGGATCCAAACTTTTTTCTGCAAAATCATATCTTGCTCTTCCAGTTGAAACAAGTAAATATGGTTCCTTTGTCAATTCTGACTTTCATCAAGTAAATGTTAAAGAGTTTTGTTTTTGTTTTTCTTGAGCTTTATACAGGATGCTGTTTCTGAATATTCCGGTGGTTTCAGGTTGAATTCCTTAAACTGGTTAGCTCTGGTGATCATTCAAGTGCTCTAAGGGTTGCAAGCTCACACTTAGGGCCCATAGCATCAAGAGATCCTTCTTTGCTGAAGCCCTTGAAGGAGACTTTGTTGGCATTGCTCTGGCCTAATGAAGATGCCCTTGGAAAAGGCTTGCCTTTACATGCACTTTCAACTTCTCTTCAGGTATCATGACTTGGTCTTGGTGATTAAACTGGAAATGCTTCTTGATAGTTTTGTTCCATCATTTTGATTCCTTCAGAATGGTGTTACTCATTTACATAGAAAATTGGTTATGATCATCTTTCACTGTTTTGCGACTGGATACTTTGTTGACCGTTGTGTATTGGTCATAATTCGTTGGAATTAACATGTCTAAAGTACTGTCTAAATGGGACCACATAACATGCCTCAGTAGGGTGACATCTTGTTTTTGTCTCTCATTATAACAAGATCACCTAGAGGTGTTTGATGTGATAGATGATGTAGGTGCCATTGTCAACGAGAATTGAACCGTGAGTATTTCGACCAATTTTGTGAGATGGGTTAAAATGAGGAAAAATGAACACTTAAATTGATTTTTCATGGAATGATGAGGTTTTGCAACATTTTTATGTGCTTGTTTACTCAATGAGGCATAAATGAGGAAAAAGGAACATTTGAGTAGTTTTTTTTTTTTTTAATTTATTACTTTTTTATGGAATGGAAGTATATGAGTTAAAGAGTACCTGGAGTGAGATTTCAGCCACAGTAAGTATTATGAGTTAAAGAGTAGCTGGAATGATGAGGTTTTGCAACTTTTTTATGTTTAAATGAGGAAAAAAGGAACAATTGAATAGCTTCTTCATGGAATGATGAAGTTTTGCAACATTTTTATGTGCTTGTTTACTCAATGAGGCATAAATGAGGAAAAAGGAACATTTGAGTATTTTTTTTTAATTTATTACTTTTTTATGGAATGGAAGTACATGAGTTAAAGAGTACCTGGAGTGAGATTTCAGCCACAGTAAGTATTATGTACTTTTATGTCATGTCAGCTTTACCTGTTCTTGCATCTTTAGTGGTACATGTTAAAGTTATGAGTAATGCTAAATGCAATTGAAGATACATCACGAAATTAATCAATCAAGAGCCAATCCAATTTCCATGTCACATCCATCTTTTACTTGAAAACAAAAACAGTCAACTTTTCCCATCTCCGTCATCTCCCTTGCTTTGTTCCATAATGTTTCATGTAGTTAGGTGCTTTTTTATTAGAAAAGAAACAAGAAGAATTTTAGCTGCATCGAGATGGTGTCCTTGGGTTAGTGACTGATTGATTACCTTGCTTGTGTTACTCTTTCTCCATGTTTTGGATTTTCCAGTTCCATCCCCTCTTTCTTTGTTTTGGAATGCATTTCTTGGCAGTGTGTTGCATGATCAGATTACTGTCTGCATGTCTAGCAGGCTATGCTCTCTAGCAACTGGAGTACTTTACCTCTTATCATCATTGATTCAATTTGGTTGGCTTATTTAAAAAACAAGAAGAATATAGATGGTTTAATTAGATGGACGCTTCACTTATTCTACAACTGCTATTTTGTCTTCTATTATCCATGGATGGCTTTAAGTTGATAAAAAAGTTGGAAAAGTTGGCTTTTTTTTTTTATATATAAAAAATAACTTCATGTAAAGATAGTATGGTATGGCAATTCGAGTGTCATTAAGTTTCTTGAAGCATTCGTGGTGTATTTTTCAAAGTATGTAGCATAAATCTAAAGTTATAGGATTTGAATAGTGACAAGGCTTTGAGGAAGAACTGGGCTGATCAATTTCCATAGCAAGGGTGTTTGATAAAGTTACAGATGTTTTCCTTCTGTGTACCCCCATCAACTGATTGGGATTTGCTATTTTCACGTGATATTTTGGTCAGTGCGCTAGAACATTGATATTGAATGCGAGTAAATCTTGAAGTTTGTTTTCTACTGGTGCTAACAGTATTTGTTAGAAAACATGCTGAAGAGAAACTTCATTTTTTTTAAAAAAAAATTCCAACTTGTTTTGAAGTGGTGGTCATCTTGCTACCATTTCCTCGGTTGCTTTGATGTTGGGTTACCGATACAAACATAAGCATTCTGAGCTTTATTTGACCGAGGATTATTTTGTATACACGTTAACGACCGTGCATTTTTATATCTGTGATAGTTTGCGATAGGTCGGAAGCTTGGTGTTGAAGAACCGCAGCTTATGAAGCTGATGAGAGCAACCCTCCATACTCACAATGAGTGGTTTAAACTTCAAATGTGCAAAGATCGTTTTGAAAGTCTTCTAAGGATTGATTCTTTGAAAGATGTTAATACTCCCTTGATTTCTGCTTGTTCCATGTCGAAGTCAAATGCTGACAGCTGCACCCATGGATCCTCCCAAGTTACAATATCTTCCAGCACTAGGGTTTCAGAAGATGGTAGCAGCGCAACTCAAGAGTCATCCAGAGATGTTTGTGATGAAAATGCAATACTAAAAGTTATGGTAAGTTGTGCGTTTCTATTGCTGCCCTGCAAAATAAGATACAGCTTTTTCACCTGTTTTCAATTGGGGTACTGCTAGTAGCCTTCTAGGACAGATATTGGTTGCAAGCCAAGCCTATAATCTCTGGTTTCTATGTTTGGGGTTGGTGCAGGAATTTCTTGCTCTGCCAAGGGCTGATGCTATCCATCTTCTTGCACAGTACAATGGAAATGCGGAGACTGTCATCCAGCAAATATTTGCTTAGTTTGGGATTGAAAACTGTATTGATAACTGATAAATTCGTTTTTTGATTTAGAAACCTTTTTTTTTATTCATTCTGTGACATAGAAGTTGATATTCAATCACTTGTGGAAGGCCATAATAACCATCCACCGAACAGCGGCCTACTTTCTTGGTTTCTGTATACTTCGGTCGTGATTTTCTTGTCAAAAAGCAAAGCTTAAAAGATTATAATATCACCCCTGATTTGAGTGTGTGGTGGATATGAATCCGGCGTTTTTTTTTTTTTTTCCCAAGCTACCTGCAAAAGTGATGGCCAGTGTTTGCCCTCGGCACTGGCTATTTTATGTCATTAACATGTTTTGCTTCACGCAGCTTGCAAATCCTTGCTGCTTGCTCTGCTGGTGCCAAGAGTCCAAACAATTTGGAATTTTGGATCCTATCGGCCAGGAGTCGTGGATGTTTTGTTTTGCTTCCAGCCGCTTGCAATTCCTGGCTCGCACATGTACACGGGCCTACATGGTGAGTGCTACTGGTTGGAGGTAATATTCAGAGGGTGTTGGGGTTAGAGATGGAGGTGATGGAGGTTAAGGTTTGAGTGTGGGATCACTAAAAAGCTATGAAAAATAAAAAATATTAGCTTTTGTGGTTGAGTTTTATGTATAATTGGGTTGTACCCAACCACAACCTCAACCACAAAAGCTAAACCAAACACACCCTTACACGTTTGTTGGTCCGATGGGACCCGGTTTAAAGTCGTGCAGTTTTCTGTGCTGTTTGTGAGTGTTGTAGCATTTGTAGTTTAATTTTTTTTTTTTTTACAAATGTGTTAATATTATATGAAAATGATTTAAAAATATAAAAAAATAATTTAAAATAAAAAAAATTAAATTTTAAAAAAACACAATTTTATTCTTGTTTCTAAACAATTTCTTTATCTTTCTCTACTCATAAGAGCACTTGTACGAAGTCCAAACTTGGATTTTAACCTGACAGATCAACATATCAATCTGGATTTCGTTATGATTTGGGCATAATTCAGACCATGAACAACTGACTTCTTAGTTCTTACATAAAGCATTGCAGCTGCCATTAATCTTTGATTGGGATTATCAACAAAATCCTTTCTATAAGAACTTTCTATCCAAGAAACCCACAATATATTTTTGTATGTGTAAAATCTTATAATATAATTTTCATACTAAAAGATCTAACTATCTATTTCGTATTACTTGTTTTTTTTTTATTATGAATATGGAGATTTTTTTAGCAGGTTTAAAATTCATAATATTCTAATATTTATATATCTATGAAATTGTCTTTTTATTATATTTAAAATTATGTCGTCACATAACTTGCATGTATATATAATACAAGAAGTAACTTTTTTTCCTTCAAGTTAGAACTGTTGTTTCAACAACCATTGCAAGTGAACACTTAATTCTTTCCGACCACATCTACTGATTGTTTTTTTTTTTTTAAAGGAAAAGGGAATTCACTATACGCCATATTTATATGTTTTGTGTAAACATATATAATTGTACATATAATATAAACCATATTATAAATATAATATACTAATATTATACATAGATATAATTATAAGAGAAAATTGTACTAAAAGTCAAAAAAATACTTTTTTTATATTTATAATACATCAAAATAACTTTTATTACCAAAAAGCATAGATGGGTCAACGTACAATGATAAAAGAGTTAGAAAAATGTTTTTTTTCTGGTATATATTTTCTTTTTAGGTCTTTTATAGAGACAGAACTAATGCATGAATCTGGACTATTCAACAGATTTTCGAAGTTATCTTTAGCTGCGACATCAACCGAAGATACACCCCAGCAGCTTGTCATCATCCTGATTTTGAAAATAAATTAGTTCGATTTTTTTAACCTATCAAGAGAAGAGGTCATTGATCTCTTGGGTAGCATATTCTTCCTTTGCATTGACCACAAAATCATCTGTGGATTTGTTCATAAAGTAACAAAATAACAAAGGTGAAAAGAAGATTTCCAGAAATAGCATACGTGGAAAAGAGATTTAAAAAAATAGTAGCCTATTTTATTTTGTTCCTTTATTTCCGTTTCGTTTTTTTTTTTAATAGTATTTCTGTATCTTCCCCTAATTTATCATCCCAAGACTTCACTCACAACTCAGCTAGGCTCGGTTGGCACCTCGTTATGCACACAATCTTAACACTTGGATCACTGCTCCCTGGCAATTTCAAGAAGCAGATGTGGTGTTAGGTCAAAGAACACATTGACTGCTCCCTTCTCAATCTTAAACCCATACTTTAATTTAATTATGTTCTAATGACTGCTACGAATTTAAAATGATATCTCTTTCCCAAATGTTCAAATGTGGGGGCAATAACCAACGGAAAAGAATCCCCAGCAACGATACATAATGATTCCTCTCCCCCAACTTGCTATGTGCAAAATACCAAAAGGAGATGGTAATAAAAATGAAGAATTTGACTATAATATTATTAGTTATTTCTCTATTATAATAATAATTGAAACGATGGGCGCCACTGCCACCAAATTGTTCAGCGTGGAGTTCACGTTCTAGAGAAGGATAATCTATGTTTCATGATCTTATGTTTTTTCTATTCCCGTTCTCTGAACAAAACAAGAAGACTTCAGCTTGAAGACAACGGTACTGAAGGTAAATTACGTTGCCATACTACTACGCCATACTTATCACTCCATGTGTTGTCATAAAAAACAATGAAAAATAGAAATAAATAAAATAAAACTCGAAGTGTTTACAGATACTTATTTTTAAATATATTTTTTCAATATAAGACTATATTTTAAAATAGTTTTTATTATTCACAACACCATGTTAATTTCAAATGCTTTAATTTATTCACGAATGCGTTCTTATAACATTTAAAATATGGTCGATTTCTATTAATTCTATCCATTTATTGAAAACAAAAACAGCCTCTAAATGGTGATTTCCGATTCTTGAATACAGCAAAGAGCTTCCCAAAAACGCTGGCTGACGACAATGAGATTAACAAAATGAAAGCTTATTAAAGTATTCAGTACAAAAGCTTGGCCATTTATTGCAAGAAAAAGAAAGGGTCCTTTTTCTAGAAAAGCAAGCATATAATTCATTGCCAATGATGATGTTGATGGTCATACTCATCCCATGCGTAGCAAGGATCGATGACAACTGCTCCTTTTTTTCTATTGCTTTTCACAATTTCTTTTTCTTAATGCTTTTCGCAATTTATAAATTAACGTTCATAAAGTTAACAAATAAAACATGAGGCTCTTATATGTTTGATTACTTTTTGCTGGTGATCTTACTCGTGATGATGTTTGTCTAACTGTATTTGCGGTTCCCTGCCTTCAAGAGATCAATTGTCCATACCATAAGCAAAGTGTGTTCACCTAGCTCCTTTCCATCGTTTTCGTTTCTGCTTTTTTCTCCCAACTATATATGTCGAAGGGTTCCTGTCTTGACTTCTAACTTTTGAAAGTTCTGTAGCTTATAGGCTCTTAGCTAACTTTTTTAGACTGTTGGTCATATATATATTTATTTATTTTGATTCTCAAGTCATTTACTACCATTGAAATAAGGCAACAAATTTATCTGCACATGATAGAGTAGTTACTCCTAAATCCTAATTGTCATCGGTAGTTAGTTACTCCTAAATCCTAATTAAATCCTAATTAAATCCTAATTGTCATCGGTAGGTAGTTACTCCTAAATCCTAATTGTCATCGGTAGTTGGGACTTGAGCCTCCCTCAAAACAAGAGCTCTTACTGATGACTCTAGAAGCCGGTGATGTGCGGTCCCGACTATACTAGTAGCTGTAGAAGAGTAGAGGCGGCTTTCCCATCGTATAGTCGAAGTTTATGACAATAGAGTAGTAGTTGACTTTAGAGAAATTGTCAGGAAATCAAGCACTGATTAGGCAACAAACCAAATAGGCAACAAACTTATAATTGAATCATTAATTATTTGTTTTCTTGTTTGTAAATAATTAAGCTTGATTATAAGCAATAGTGCATGATCTGATGCAAAACTTTTAATGTATATTGTAATCTTTTCGTTGATTGAAATAATAAGAAGAATATTTCTCTTCATGGTATCAGAGCAATAATCTAGGTATCAAAATAAAACACAGCCTTCAGCCGACTCCTATGGCAGACCAACAAAGCGCACCAGCAGGCACAAGATAGGATCATCCCAATCATCAATTTTATCTTCACCATTCAGACCATCCTGGCACCGTTCTTGTGCCACAATCCCTGGTTGAAGACAACTATAGTACATGGAGCCAATCTATGACTATGGCTTTGACAGTTAAAAATAAAATTGGGTTCATAGATGGCTCAATGAAGGAGCCTGATGAGAAGAAATTTGATGAACATCAATAATGGAATCGATGCAATAGTCTGGTGAAAACTTGGCTATTAGGATCCATGTCCAAATAAATTGCCACAAGCGTCATCAACTGCAAAGATGCTAGACAGATGTGGCTTGACTTACAGGAACGATTCACGCATGTAAATGTGGTTCAACTATTTAATGTTGAGAATGAAATTCATGACTGTATGCAGGGAAACATGTATGTAGGGTCTTACTTCACAAAGCTAAAGGGCCTATGGGATGAACGTGATGCACTTTGTACTTTTCCAATATGCACTTGTGGGGCAATCAAAGAAGTAGCTGCATATATAGAGACACAGAAAACCATGAAATTCCTCATGGGTCTCAATGATTCATACGTAGGTGTTCGCAGCAACACTTTGTTACAAGATCCACTATCCACAGTAAACAAAGCATATTCACTGGTCATTCGCTATGAGAAACAATCAGAGGTGACAACCGGGAAAAGCCATGCTTAGCCTGAGGCTGCTGTCTTCGCTGTAAGAAATTCAAATCATGAGATTGAAGCTGAACTGAGATGCTTCAAGTGTAACAGAACAAACCACACTGCCAAGGATTGTCGTGCACATCTCAGATGCACCTTTTACCACGGGAAGGGACATACAACAGAATATTGTCGCAAAAAGAAAGCAGTGACTGAAGCTGAGTTTAATACGACAATTTCCAAAGGCAACCAAGTGGCATTACATAAGAATGAAAGAAAGGAGATGAATCTTCCCTTCACAGCTGAAGAATGCAAACAGATACTCAGCATGCTAAAGAATAAAACAACTTCTGCCAATCATGTTAGTAACTGCCCAACTCATTATGAACTCTTGGGTAAGGCTTTTTCACTCATTTCTAATGGCAACAGAAGTACATGGATTTTGGACAGTGGATGCACAAATCATATGATTTCTGATCAAAACTTGTTCACATACTCAAGACCTGTCATTGGCCGCACTGTTGAATTACTGAATGGGTCAATAACACAAGTAACTCATATTGGCAGAGTTCACCTATCCTCTGATTTAATTCTTGACAATGTTTTGTGTGTCCTATATTTCCGATTGAACTTAATTTCAATTAGCAAGCTTGCATCTGATTCCTCTTGTATAACCATCTTTCTAAGCCAGTTTTGTGTGATTCAGGACCTACGTTCGGGGAAGATGATTGGGATGGGAATTGAAAGGGAGGGTCTATATTTTCTCGACCAAGCCAAGAAAGGAACATGCAACCATGCCCAAAATCTTCATCCGAACCTTTAGCATCAACGTCTTGGACATCTCTCAACCAAAGTATCCCAGTTATTTTCTGAAGTTAATTCTTGTTCTCATGACAAATGTTTAATTTGTCCGTTAGCAAAACAAATAAGACATCTCCATTTGATTTAATCCATGTTGACATTTGGGGTGGTTATAAAGTTGCTTCTATTTCAGGTGCAAAATATTTTCTCACTATCGTTGATGATCACACTAGATGCACATAGATTTATCTTATGAAACACAAATCAGACATTAAGGATCTTCTAGTCAACTTCATCAACATGGTTGAAAATCAATTTGATTTCAAGGTTAACATTATTCGTAGTGACAATGGTCTTGAATTCAAACTCGAAAGCTTTTACGCTAATAAATGTATCATTCACCAAACTGGTTGCATTAATACTCCACAACAAAATGGTGTTGCCGAACGTAAACATAGACATTTGTTAAATATGGCATGTGCCTTACTTATTCAGGCCGGTCTTTCTCATCAATTTTAGGGTGATGCTATTCTTGCTTCCGCTTACCTCATCAATCGCACACCAACCCCCATTCTCCACGGAAAGACACCATATGAAAAATTATTTAACATAATTCCTAATTATTCACACTTACAAGTATTTTGTTGCTTATGTTTTGTTTCCACTCATGCATAGAGTCGCTCCAAATTTGATCTTTGAGCATCTAAATGTATTTTTCTTAGGTATCCTTATGGGAAAAAGGGATATCGAGTTTTTGATCTAACTACAAAACAGGTCATAGTATCAAAGGATGTCGTTTTCTTTGAAAATATATTTCCTTCCCTCACACCAAGTGCTGGTACTTCTCCCACTCCCAATTCATTTTTACCTTTTAACATAGACTTTGCACCCCTTCCTCCTATTACCCATCAAACACTCAATGCTCTTCCCTCTTCAGCCACCCCTACCCTACACATACTTGATTCCTCACAGATCACTCAACCTGACTCCTCTGTTATTCCCACTCAACCTCTTCATCGTGGCCATCGATCGATTACCACTCCTTCTTATCTGCAAGACTTTCACCTCGACATGACCCTCCCTTCAAGGACTGAACCGTCATCCTCCACAAACTTGGTTCCGTCATCCTCCACAAACTTGGTTCACACTTCAGGTACTGCCTATCCTCTCTGTTTTTACTTATCTTATGCTCAACTTTCTCCCAATCATAAAGCTTATACCACTTAGCTCACCCTTCTCAAAGAACCTACCAGTTTTTCCCAGGCTGTTCAGCATCCACAGTGGCGTGAGGCCATGCATCTTGAAATTGTTGCTTTACAAGCTACTAGAACTTGGAGCTTGGTTCCTTTGCCTTCTCATAAATGGCCAATCGACTGTAAATGGGTCTACAAGATCAAGTTGAAAGCTGATGGGACAGTTGAACGGTATAAGGCCCGGCTGGTGGCTAAGGGATACAACCAAATTGAAGGCGTTGATTACCAATAAACCTTCGCCCCTGTCACAAAAATGGTCACTGTCCGTGTCTTACTCAGTGTGGCAGCTTTGCATGGTTGGCATCTCCACCAATTAGATGTTAACAATGCATTCTTGAATGGCGATTTGGATGAGGATGTTTACATGTCACTACCTCCTAACTTCGGATGAAAGAGGGAGACACGAGTTTGTAAACTCCATAAATCCCTATATGGCTTGAAACAAGCCTCTAGAAAGTGGTTTACCAAGCTGTCCAATGCACTCAAGGCTGCAGGATTCCACCAGTCTTTATCTGATTATTCTTTGTTCGCCCGCAGCTATCATGGTAACTTTTTAGCATTACTGATATATATGGATGATGTGATATTGGCTGGAAACAATTTGCAGGACATAGAGAACACCAAGCTTTTCTTGTCCAAACAATTCAAGCTGAAAGACTTGGGACAACTTAAGTACTTCCTTGGCATAGAAGTTGCAAGATCATGGAATGGGATCAGTTTGTCATAGAGAAAATACACCCTCGACATTTTGAATGATACAGGATTTTTGGGTGCCAAGCCATCCCGGTTTCCTTTGGACCAAAATGTATCATTAACACAATCTGATGGGAAGCTCTTGGAGGATGGATCAACATACAGAAGGTTAGTTGGAAGGTTGATATATTTGACTATAACTAGACCCGACTTGACTTATGTTGTGCACATCTTAAGTCAGTTCATGGACAAACCTCGGCAACCCCATCTAGCAGCAGCTCATCAAGTTCTCAAATATATCAAGCAAACATCTGGACAAGGCATCATGTTACCATCCACGGGTAACCTTCAGTTACAAGCATTTTGTGATGCTGATTGGGCTTGTTGTAAGGACACAAGGAGATCAGTTACCGGTTATTGCATTTTACTTAGAGGAGCACCTATTTCTTAGAGGACCAATAAACAGACGACGGTATCGCGTTCAAGTGCAGAGGCAGAATACCGCTCTATGACTACTACATGTTGCGAGATTACATGGCTGAAAAATATTTTAAAGGAGTTGAAGATAAATCATACACAGCCAGTGACTCTGTTCTGTGATAATCAAACAGCAATGCACATCGTATCAAATCCAGTAATTCATGAGCGAACAAAGCACATCGAAATAGATTGTCACTTGATACGTGAGAAAATTCAAGCAGGAATGATTCAGACATCCTACATTTGAACTACACAGCAACCAGCAGACTTATTTACTAAGCCATTAAGCTCCACACAGTTTGAGAATTTACTTAGCAAGTTGGGTATAATTAATATTCACTCCAACTTGAGGGGGAGTGTTAAGGAAATCAAGCACTGATTAGGCTACAAACCAAATCAACACTAAATAGGCAATAAACCAAATCAGCACTGAATAGGTAGCAAACTTGTAATTGAAAGGTTAATTATTTGTTTCCTTGTTTGTAAATAATTAGGCTTGATTATAGGCAATAGTGCAGGATCTGATGTAGAACTTTTAGTATATATTGTAATCTTTTCGTTGATTGAAATAATAAAAAGAATATTATTTCTCTTCAGAAATAGGATCAAACTATATGTGTCTATATATATATATATATATATATTCTGTAAACTTTTTTGAATACTTATACAAGGACTTGAGTTATTCTGTTAGACTAGGTTACACGAAGATTATCACTTTTCAAACCAGTTAGAGATGGAACTCCTAGCTGATATAGATTACATTTGAAGTTGAATATCAGTTCCTATAACCATGATCAGCAGATGAACACGTCTAAAACTTTGGACACGAAGCTTGTCTTGAAGCTCTTCGAATCATTGTCTGGACTCATTGATCTTTTATAGAGATTTAAGCAAATCGTAGGAGATCTTTGATTTGCGTTTGGTTAGTGCCTCGATACAAAAGAACAGAAACGTGTTTGGTTTAAAGGATATCGATGGAGATATAAAAATAAATATTTATTTTTAATAATTTTTAGAGTAAATTTATATTATTTCAAAAAAAAAAACATGTCTTTCTTGTCCCAGCTATTTTTATGTTTTTAAACTTATTTAATATCTCAAGTTTAATAAAAAAAAAACATAAAATTTCTAAGGAAAATATTTAATTTCCTAACCAATACTCCTGCATCGAGCACTATAAATATCTAACGAGGAAGAGAAAACAAAGGGTTTGTTTAGCCTTCTTGAAAGTTAGAAGACAACAATTATGCTTTAATTTTCAGTGTTTGGATTCATGTAGACTATTAGAAAATTATCAAATACAAACAAAAATACCGATATAAACAATATTATTAGTAAATTATAGTGATATTTACCAACATAATATTATCTTACTATTTCCTTTGATATTCACCAATATAATTTTTTTGTTGATAATTACCGAAAGAATTATAGTTGGAAATAAATGAATAAAAAAAGAAAGAAAGAAAAATAACATATCATTATTATAAATGAAAGTACTGAGAAAATATATGCTTGTCACTAATACTTGTCGGTGAATCCTTTGTTAATATTTAAGTTATAATCTGACAGACGACCCCTTCTCTTCCCTTATTCTCTTTCTCCTTCTCCTTCTTCTTATGTGGAAACAACACATAACATCTTCTTATTTTGTCACAAATTAAGCTCTCATCATTATAAATCTAGCCACCTCAACACTTAGTCTCTTAATATCCTTGTTCTGGCTAAATTTGTTTTTGAAGATTCGCCACATCAAGTAACCAAAACTGCCCCTTTTTTTTATTGTAATTCATTTTTAAAATATTAATTTTTTTGGCATTTTATGTAGTATATGTAGTTTGTTAGTGTGTACACTTGTTTTATAGTTTTTTTCTTTATAAATTTGTTGTATAAATGTATGATTTGTACCTGTTAGAGTTTGTTTAAAATTTAAAAAAATTATATTTGTTTGTCATTTGATGAAATTGAGTTTGATTTTTGTAACTTAGGTGTTTTATAATGAAATAAATAATGACTTATTTAATGGGTGTGTTTCACATTAATTATCAATTTTATTGTTAAGTTGAAAATTTTTATAAATTTAGAGGAATTTAAATTTTTAAAGAAAATTAATAATGATTTAAATGTATTATTAAAATAGATTTAATAAGTTTGAGTTAAACTAATGATAGTTAATTAGTTTGGTACATCTAATTTGTTTAGTTGACATTATTAATTAACACATGTTGTTATCAATATTCTATATAGGTTTCATTGGATATGTCGAGTTTTCTCTAAAGGGTTGAGCACAATAAATTATTATAATGGAGTTAAGGATTTTATTAATTATACACTATCTAATCTGTTAAATATTAGTGAAGGTGGTATTAAATATCCATTTAAGAGGTGTAAACATAAAAATTTCTCAATCCAGATATTGTCACAATGCATCTTCTACAAAAAGAGTTTATAAAAAAAATACTTGTGTTGGTTTGCATATGGAGAACCATATGTCCGTTACAAGACCGTGGTAGAAATGATGGTTATGTCAACTTTAGTTTTAGCAACGTGTATGAAGTTGTAGATAATAATAGTGATCATTATAGAAGTATGGTTATGAGCGCAATGAGAATGAATCAGGACAATGCAAGTGAATGTTCAATCATAGATAAAAAACCAAATGTAGACGCAACTAGATTTTTGAATCTTTTAAAAGATTCTAATAAACCATTATGAGATGAGTATACAAATCACAATAAATATTTGGCATTTACACAAGTGTTCATCACCAAGTCTGATTATAAGCTCAACGAGGTCGGTTGTGATAAAAATCATTGAATAAGTGAAAAATATTTACTTGAAGGGAAATAGGCTTAGAGAAAACTTTTATGAAATATATAGAACAATTGTATTTTTAATATATATATATATATATATATATATATATATATATTTGAAAAAATAAATAATAATTTAATAATGAATATCTATATAAATACTCGGAAATTCAATGGATAAGATATAAATGCTTAATTTTTTTTTATTTGTTAAATAATACATATAGTAGAAACTATATTTCTTTTAATTAAAGATGTAATACATCAAATTCATTTTTTATATTTATTTTTTTCACTAATTAAAGTGAGTTGGTACGATGCAATTTGCATGACATGAGGGTATACTTGGTGGAGAATCCGAAACTAAATCTATCTCTTTAATGCCCTTAAAAGCAAGATATTCTGGTGCATTAATTTCCATACTTGTTAGTTATTTGGCTTGACAATTTCAAAATAATTATCATAATTGATCAGTGTAAATTAATGTGCTGAATTCTTTATTTTCATAAATTGTAATGATAATTAATTTTGACATTTCAATATTAAGAAAAAAAATAATATCACACAACCCTTTGGAACTCAAAGATCTGTTCTGAGATCTATGTTATTAAGCACCAAGGCACGGTGATTGAAAGAAAGCATAAAATAAAAAATGGTAAGCAAATAATTTTAGAGGATGGAAATATTAAGTTTGAAACCTACAAATTTTATTTTTTGAAAACTATTTTAATACTTGATCTTATATTATCCAAAATTTCTTAACCAATAGTCCACTGAATTTGCGGTAGCATCGAGCAGTCCGCTTCAAATTAATAACCCTACCTCACTTAAATAAATTAAGATAATAATTGAAATTATAGAAATAATAATTTTTAAAATATTTTTTTACTTGAAAACATATCAAAATAATATATATATTTTTTTCTTTTTGATATATATCAATACATCAAAACTATCTAAAATTATAAAAAATAATTAAAAAACAATTTAAATTTTCTAAAAATTCTTTTTAAACATAAAAACAGGTACATACATAGAACTAGGATGACTTGTTAGATAAAAAAAGAAATTGAAATTGTCAGCCAGTGTACTACATTACAGTAATTAACTAGCCATTTAACCTGATTCTTGTGGGTTATAAATTGTTTTCAAAAATAATACCGGATATACAAGAAAGATCAAGATATTTTATAATATAAAATAAGATATGCATTTAATTATGTTTATTGAATTTATTTATTTAAATAAATAAAAGATAAATCTATACCCTAAAAAACTTAAACTTAAAAGATAAACCTAAATGAAACTGACTGAATAAATCCACACCATAAAAAATATTACGCAAGGAAGAACACATCAATAATCTAATTAAAAATGAATATTTTCCATTTTAAAAAATAAACTTCAGTTGTATAAAAAAAACTAAAGATGAATTAGAACAATACCTTGAAAAATGAAATAGAAACAAAACGACTAAAAAAACTTGTATTAAAAAAAGACATGTAAAAATTGTGACTTAAATCATGAGATGAGATAACCTCATAGAAAAAACTTGAAGATAATTACAAAACCAATATTTAAAAAAAATTAATGCAAAACAATAAGATTGTTTGAAGCTGAATTTCCAATAAATTAAATGTCAAAAGATAAAATTAGAAAAAAAAATTAATTACACAAAAGGATAGAAAAAAATAAGGGTGAGAAAAAAAAATTAATTAGAGGGATAAACATTTTCAATTGAAGGGTTTAATTGAATTGAAGAATATATTTAATAAAAGAAAAAAAAATCAAAAGAGAGAGGATCAAACTGAAAAAAATAAAACACAAAAAATTTGATTGAAGGATGAAATTGAAAGAATTTTTTTTAATAAAAGTGGCAAGGATAAATTTAGAAATTTAAAAAAACAAGGACCAAAATGAAAAACCAAACATATGAGAAAGGACTGAATTGAAAAGAATAAAAACTTCTATAAATAAAAAAGGAACGAAATAAGAAATTAATAAAATGAGGATTGAAATTGAAAAGTAAGAAACAAAGAGGATAATAATATACAATACATGTCAAGAGAGGGAAACGAAGGGAAAAAAAATCCAAACAACCACCGACGACAATCTAACCACCGTAAGCTGCAACGTGCCACTCTAAATAAAATAGGACATGAAGATGCATCTAGGAAGACGACAAATACTACCCACGCACCAGGACATGCCAATTATGCTTTAGCAGTTTTAAGCATTATACAATGCAAGAAAAAATAAAAATACCAAAATGCTTCCATAACCCCGATAATTACATAAAATACCCATATTAAGGTACAAAAATAACCCCAAATGCTAAACTCATGTTTTGTCTACTCTAAGGTAAAAAATGCAAATTGCAGTGCATATTAAAATTATAAAATCCTAAAATACCTTTAATCAACAACACAATAATTTTTTTTAACTCTTGAAGCAAATATATATTTTTATTATTAAAATGCTTATATAGAGTCAAAAATTACTTGATCACTAGTTTTATATTTTATTGATCTTAGAAAAAAAAAATTTCTTACTGCATAAAAAAAACATGTCAACATCCCCGCATCATTTTTTTTAGGTAAAAATTGGTAATAAATTGGATTATTAATTAATAGTATAATTCTATCCTATTTGTTTTTGTATTTTAAATACACTTTTGAAAAAAATTAATTTTTTTAATTTTTATTTTGCTATAAATAAATATATTTTTAAATGTATTTATATTATTTTGATATGCTAATATTAAAAATAATTTTTTTAAAATAAAAAAAATTATTTTAATATTTTTATAAATATAAAATATTTTAAAAGGAATCACAACCATTGCTTTAAGAAGAAGCAACCGTCATTAGAGTCTTAACAAGAGTTTCTTTTAGACATGTTTTTGGAAAGAGAGACTTCCAATTTCAAGCAGCAGAAGAGACCGGCACCTTCTGTCTCATTACATTTTACTAACGACATCTAGCCCTCATTCATGAAAAAGATTTCTCCAATAGAGACTTACAATTCCAAGCAATAGTAGAGACATGCAACTCCCAAGCACCTTCGTTACATTTACCAGCTCCATTTCGCTCTAATAAATGGAAATTTCTCCTAATTTTACATTTGACACCTAATCCAAGACTACTAAAAGGAGAGAAAAAAAGAAAAAGAAAAAAATAGTTCTACTAGCTAATAATTTGACAGAATCTAGAGGGAAATCTGACAGCACAAATCAAGGAGAGAGGAGAGAGGAGAGAGGAGAGAGATAGGCCATCATCAAGGCAGGCAGGCAGGCAGCGTAGCCAGCAACACAAATCCAAGGACGAGCAGGCAGCGTCTACTGTTTGGGAAAATACAAAAACGAAAAATAAAAGCGAAGCACAGGCGCCCTTTATTGTTTTTCACGAGGCTTCATCTAAGAAATAGCTCCGAATTTAGTCAAGTTCTCCGTGGCAGCTTCTTTATTCTCCTTCTTTCTCTCTTTGAACAAGCTTTGTGACTGCAGTCTACAAATATGGCGTTTCTCTGTTGTACAACTACTAGCGGATTCTGAAAGAGAGAGTCTTTGTTTTCATTTTAACTTTTTATTGCTTTACCTTTGGGTGGGTTCACTGTCTCTTCAGCTACTGGAAATACAGCAATGGCTGAGTATATCTGTTTATTAAACAAGGTGCCACCAAATTCTCTCTTTTTTCGCTCTCTTGCATGAGTTGAATACTGGGATTTCCTTAAAATGCTATTTGTTTTTCTCTTTTTCTACTGCAAAGTTAAAAATTTTTTTCTTTTTTAATTTGGTTATCTGGGAAGTCTTGAAGGATATTTTTTTTTTGTTCAATTAGTTTTAGTGGTAGTATATGCTGCAGAAAAGGCTATTTCATTTTTTAAATTGCTGTTTCAGTTTGAAGTTCATTGATCTGTGGGGGAATATGTTTGAAATGGGTTTGTGGAGTAATGCACGTTATGATCTGGGTCTGTTTCTGGGTTTTTTCTAGTTGTATATATTTCAATTTCTAAGTTTATTTTTCAGCTTACTATTATCAACCGACACTCCATTTGTTTTTCCTTCTATAAAGGTCCTTTCTGTTTTTTCCCTTTTTGTGGCTGTTATATGACCTTAAAGATTCCATGGTTGTGGTGCTTTCTATTGTTATTTGATGTGGCGAAACATTGCTGTTCTTTTGAATCATTTCTATCAGTTCTTCACATGCCTGGTTAAGATCAAGACTGGAATGACAATTGTTCTTTAATTTCAGATTTTTTTTATTAATTTCTTTCAAGCTAGTTTGCATGCTATGTCTCTCAATATTGACAAACTTAATTTTCTGTTTAGCAGGATACGATAGTCATAAAGCCTGCTAAGAAAACTCCAATTTTGTTAAGGATGATAGTCTTAATGTTTGCAATGGTTTGTGGAGTTTATATCTGCTCAGTTTGTTTAAAGCAGACAAGTATCCATAGTAAAATTAAATTTCAAGATATCCAAGTAGTTGAGAGGCTGTCTCCTGATGATGACCATGGAAATCTGCAAATTTCTAGTGTACATTATCCAAATCCCGAAACTTTTAGCAGGTAACTGGGCATTTCTGCCTTTTGTTTTTGAATTGGATTCATCAAATGGTGTGTTTTAAGTTCTGTATTGGTGTATTTCTAGGGCTGAATGTGCGCATAATCCTGTACGGTACTTTGCTATATTGTCGATGCAAAGATCAGGGAGTGGATGGTTTGAAACATTGTTAAACAGTCATGTTAATGTGAGCTCAAATGGAGAGATATTTTCTGTTCTTGATAGGAGGAGAAATATTTCATCAATTACACAAACTCTTGATAAAGTCTACAATTTGGACTGGTTCACTAGTGCATCAAAGAATGAATGCTCCGCAGCAGTTGGCTTCAAGTGGATGCTTAATCAGGTAATTGTGGTTGAAAAGTAGGTTAATGTTTAAATCCTTACTTCATTTGTTCGGCTAGTTGGCTACTAAAAGACTTATCTTTTCATACACTGTTGGCATAGTAATTGAAAGCGTCGAGCTGTCAACTACCACTCTACTCAAGTGGCTACCCAAGATAAACTAACAATCTATATATTAGCTTCAAAGAAACAGAAGGAAAATAACCGTATTTCTGATAAAAAAAATTTTCTTTCCTTGCCATACTCTTTAGAAGACATACTCCCAGTCAAATCCTTTAATGTTTAATAAACTTGCATTCATGTGTGACATTACCATAAGTTGGTATTGGCTTATCTCGTGATTATCCTGTCAGGGTATCATATTAGATCCAAATGCAACAATTAGGAACAAGCTATTCATCCAATCAGGATATATGGTACCCTATTAGAACAAATATAACGAGCAGCAACAATTGAAACTTAAAGATTTTAGCATTTCTAGTGAAAACCTTAAAGTTTCATGAATTCCCGCCAGATTTGTGAAAACCCCTATTTTGATTGAATCTAATCAAACCAGCTTCTTGTTTCATGTTACAAGTATCTGTACCTTAAGCAATGCAGATATAGAAATGGAAAGGTAGCATTATTCATACCATTTTTTATTTATTTATCTGGTGGATATTAGCTGATGCTCAGAAGGAATTGTGCACTGCTGTTTTAGGAATCCAGTTTCTCTGATGGTATAACATGGTGAATAAATAAATTGTGGCTGAGACTGCAATACTCTCTTAGAAGGCCCAAAAATCAAGTTTGTATGTTATTAATCCATACAAGCTGCTCCGGTAGGTTAAACCCAAACAAAACTGTGTTTAGATGTCAATAATGAAAAATTTCTTTTGTTGTCTGGTTTTTCATTGCCAGTTGCTGTAGGGCACCGTGAGAGCACTTTCTAATTTGGAAATAGAATGCAGTTTATGTTTTTGATTGTTAATAGACAGTTTAACTTGATGGTATTGCTTTTAGCAATTTTCACTTGGATAGCTTAGTATTTAGTATTTTTCTTATAAACAAAAACAATAAAGGAACTTTAGGTTTCCATATTTTCTTTGAAATTATGTACTTTTAGGACAGCATTTTTCATGGTTGAATGAGGTTACAGAAGTAGCTTTTTTCATTCTTGTTCAGCGTTGTCAGTTCCTACTTAATTTCTCAACTATTTGCTAAAATAATATAAAGCAACCCTTCAGCTGAGCAAAACCTGAAGTAGGGATAACCTCATTTATCTATGGGGACTGAGAAGGATGGTGTGTGCATTTCTCAGTGAAAGTTTGTTTTAGGGAGGAAAATTATGAAGTAATAATTTAACCTATTATTAATTATGCAGGGAGTAATGCAGCATCACAAGGAAATATCAGACTACTTCAACCGCAGGGGTGTATTTGCAATATTTTTGTTTCGAAGAAATCTACTACGTCGCATGGTTTCAGTTCTTGCGAATTCCTATGATCGCCATGCTAAGCTATTGAATGGAACCCACAAGTCTCATGTTCATTCCACCGAAGAGGTCCTTCTTTCTCTACCCCCCCCCCCCCCCCCCACACACTAATTCTTAATTCTCTTTCATGGTATATGATAGTTTTGAGCTGTTAGCTGTAATTTCTTGTAGGCCAAAACACTTGCGAAGTACAAGCCTATGATAAATTCCACACTGTTGATTTCTGATCTGAAGGAGGTTGAGATCACAGCTGCCAAGGCTTTAGAATACTTCAATAGCACCAGGCACATTGTTCTGTACTATGAGGATCTCATAAAAAACCCTGCTGTAAGTTATCATGACAAGCTCTCAGGAAATCTTTGCCATGCAAAATTCAACTTGTTTTCTACATTTTCAAGTTCAACGAGTAATACGTTGATAATTGGAATAACACATGTTACCTAGCATTTCTGCGATTCAACCAACAGACCTTTCAAATTAATTTTAAGATTTTTTTTCTTTGTAAAATTTTATTAGCTTTTTTAAAATTTTGGAGAAATTTAATTCACATCTTGGGCTCCCTTGAATGATTCCTTTCTCAAGAAATCATTTCCTCTGGAAATAGTCGACCATTCGAATTGTCAGTTTGTGAACTTGATAGTTTTGTATTTGCTGACAGTACTGTAAATTGTGAGTCTCTCAAAGTGTGTTATTTATCATGCTTGTGCTGCAGAAACTTAAGGATGTTCAAGCGTTTCTTGGTCTTCCACTGATGGAGTTAATGAGCCGTCAGGTCAAGATACACAAAGGTCCATTGTCAGACCATGTTAAGAACTGGGAAGATGTCAACAAGACACTGAATGGAACTGCATATGAGAGTTTCCTCCAAGCTGATTATTAAAGCTGACATGTGAACGGTGTGAATACCAACTTCAACTAATTTTGTTAGAGCTGACAAGGTAGTGGTTCCCATAAAATTTTTGACAACGACCCAGGTGTGATGCTTCCAGGTTGTATCCTCCATCTTCACTCAATTCCTTGATCGTTGTGTTCAAGCTCTTGTATCACTCCGATAATCTTCTCGTTGATTGATTTTAAGCAATACCATGTAAAAATGTCAGCTAATCAGTTTTAAGAAAATGCAAGCAATTGTTCAGTAGGCTGATTGTGTATTATGCTCTCCCGACTCAATTTTGTTTTAGTTTGGACCCGCTATCCTGTCCTAGTGTCATTCCTCCACACCTAGTTTCTGTAGAGTACATTTATTTCCCACGGATTTTAGGAAATTCTGAAAGGTTTTGGTTCGGTTGCAAGTGCTTAACTTGAATCCAACTTGTTAGGTAATCAGATTGAGTCGTGTCAAAGTTATGGTACACCAAATTTATTTAATTTGACCTATTTTTCTAATTTGGTTGAACTGTTGCCAAGTTTTTTCCAGAAGATTGTTTCTTTCACCTGGTGTTTGGCTTCACTGCTTCCTCACATTGAATTGTTTTGCGCATCTTGTTTTCAAGCATACGCCAGATTTTCTCATGTTCAATGGCACCTCGGTTCTGGAACACGAGACTACAATTATATTGAATGCTTAATGCGAAAGACAAGGGCAGCATGGCTAAGCAAGCCGTAAGTACCCTTGCTGTAGACTAGGCTGGACGGTAGAAAAGGAATGCTAGCAAATTCTTCTCGTTCCAAGCCATGTCAATTCCTTGGTCATCTTCTTTTAGCAAGAAGCTGAAATCCCATTCCGATCGACCTCACACTGGCCAGTATAGGACGAAGGCTAGAACCTAGAACAACTGGGCTCTGTCTAGATTAAAGCAAGCATACTGACATGGTCTTGCTCCTGCAAGTGCCATGTCCCGTATGGACCAGGAAGTATTTTCTTTCTTTAGATGCAGCCATCAACTTCACGTGTAGATGGGGCTTTGTCTGAATTGTCATCTGGGTTGGCGGTCTTCTCTGAAAGCCCTGTTTAGGAGGAAAAAAGGAAAGGAAAAAAAGGGGAGTTTTTCTAACAAGGGTACAAATTAATTGATACAAACGGGATGATTTTCCACACTCAGCAATATAGAATTACGGGTTAGGATTTTGGAAATAAATTGATTAATTTTAACGTGTGAGACTTTCCAATAATATCAAGTATGTTAGAAAAACCCAAGAAACAAAAAAAAAAAACCCTGGAAGACTACCTATTTATAGGAAGGTACAATTTGGACGCGTATAAGGGAGGGGTCAAATTTTCGTTGTATTGGGCTGAGCTGAAGATGGACAGTGCAAGATAATTTTTTTGTTTACTTTTTTCTATCACCTCTTTTTTTTTTTTAAACTTTTTTTCCTTCATTATTATTATTATTATTATTATTATTATTATTATTATTATCATTCAACGAAGGGATGTTTTCGGGCAATCTTGTAAGTTGATATAAACTACTTTCTCTTTTCTTTCCGGATTATTTGAAAGGTGCGTCCTTCACATTTTGACTTGATGCATTTAGAGTTTTAAAAAATTAGTTTAATAAAAAAATTTATTAGGTGAGGATATAAAAATAATTTTATATTATTTTTTAGAATAATTATTTAAGTAAAAGCTATTTAAATTTAAAATTTATACAAGCTCATCACTATATTATGCTTAATTTTATTAGAGAAACTAAGATGAGTTCTTGACCGCATAGTTATTAACACTTTTATACTTTATCAAAATTTCTTCACGATTAAAAAATTTAAATTATTAAGTAAGCTACCAATAATACTTATATATTATTTTTTAACATAGAGAAATTTAATAAATTCTTTTGGATGCTAGCTGTAAGATTTGAATTTAAGAAGTCAAGAAAAAAGAACAAACCTCTTCAACTACTCAACCAATCTCCAAGGGTTATTTATGTTAGTGAATATGTCCTGTAATCAATTGATTTGTTACATGCAACACTATTTTTATTCATGTAAAACATATTTATTATTAATAAAGATTTTTTTTACCTTTAATATTCATTTATATTTTATTAATGAATCTAAATTTGATGAATGAGTTTAGAGTAAAGATAAAGCTCATGAGACAAAAATGTTTTGTATAGAAAATTATAAAGTTGTTATAATTATGAGATTTTTATTGCATTAAAACATTTTTTTTTTCTAAATATTCATGGTCAATGTTCTATTAAGATTGAACATTAATTAGAGCTAATGAGATCAATATATTTTATGTTCATTTCTTTATGAAAAGAAACAATTACTCTCATAAACTGAAGTATGATAGATATTTGAAGTTAATATGTAGATACTTGTTAGACGACATGTATACTAAACTGACTCGCATGAAAATTACATATCAAGGATAATAAATGAGCAGGTATTAGATTTAACATAAACTATATTAAGATATTTGAGTAATTAAGAGAAGATTTAAAACCCTAGGTGAATTAGGAATAATGTTCAATTTGTTCTCAAATAATATTGATTTTGAAATTATTAGTTAAGGTGGAATGAAATTTGAAAAGAGTTTCAAATCTTATTCAAAGAATCAATGACTATAGTGTCGAGAATAAAAATAATTTAACAAAGCAGATATACTCCATACTATAATGTCTATATCAAAACATTCTTGATGAATGGATAATAATTATACTGAGAAACTAGTCACTAAAATATTAAGTTAAGCTATTTATGACTTTTCTACTATTTGGAAGATCATGACAAGTTGCTAGACGTTGTATTTGATCTTCAAATATAAATCAATCAATTATTGAATTAATAAGAAATTAAATTGTTTAATTTATTTAATCCTATTTTGTTTGGATTATGATTTATATTTGTGTTAACTTATTAGAGAACTGAATGAGTTACACACATAAGAATCATTCTTCAAAAACTAAAATGGAATGATTAATAAAGTATCACTTGATTGTAAATAAGTTTTAAAAATTAAAAAATAGAATGTAATTAATACATGAATTACAATTTTAGATCTAAAAATTAATATTATCCTAAAATAATATATGTAATATTATTTAAGGAAAAAATTGATATTTTACCATTTATAGAATTTTCAGGTTTTCTTATAATTAGAATACCATGCTTCTTATTTTGTGCACATACAGAAAAACTATGTTAGTTATAGAAACACTTGAAATACAAAAGAAAAGAGTTAGCATTCAAAGGTATAACAATCCCTCTCTTCTAAAAGGGTTTAAGAGATTTTTCATTGATGGCTCATTTAGATTATCATTAGAAGCTGGACACTTGGACGACTTGTGGTTTGCGACAACCCAACCTTAAAGCAATTATTCAAAGCTAAAAAAAATATATGATGTTCATGTAATTATATATCTTCGTATAAACTTTGAATGAATCTAGATCCATCTAACGAGATTTTTGGAATTCCAAAAAAAAATTTAAATTTATACGTTACTAATATATAAAAGTTGTAGATTTTGTATTTATGTGATTTAAGATTTATTAAATTAGGAAAAAGATTAATTAAGATGAATGATTTTCTTGGTGCATCAGAAGACCCCCTAAATTGAGGGATATAGAATTGAAAGAGAGGGTTATCTTTTTTGTATATGTTATGATACAATGATATTTATTGGAAAATAACTCAATTTATCTTTATATAATCCCACTATTTTTCAATATATATCTACGTTTCTAATTGTGCTATTATGTTCTGGTATAACATCTAATTCTTCAATACGTCGATCTTTAGTCAGGTTATTCATTTGAATAGCTAAAGTTATATTTTTTATTCTAAAATTAAATTCGAGTAATATAAGGATATAATAGAAAGATTTCTGGAAATTGATAAAATTTTTCAAAATTAGTTCACCATTAAAATTTCATTTTTTTTAAAACGTTGTTATGAAAAATTAAAATTATATTTTTATATAACTCAAGGACAATTCCAAAACGAAAAAAAAGCAGAGATGACAACTTAATATGAATGGATACTGACCCGACCCGACCCGACCCGACCCGACCTGAATAAATAAATAATTTTTGAATAGTTATTTTATTCAAAGAGGAAAGAGTAAGGTATTAATATTGTAAAAAAAAATATACCCAAACCTAATTCAAAATATATATTTAGATTATATTAATATATTTATAGAATATTTAAATTATTTTTTCTATTTAGTTTATAATTTTTTTAATTTTTTTCAGCTTTATTTTTGATATTTTTACCAGTATATAAGAGATGTAGAAAAGCTGCAATATTCAGGAGAAAATCTTGAGTAATAAAAATATGAATTAGGATTCTTGTAGTTTAGTTCTTAATTTTTCAATAAAATTTTATCTTTTTTTTATACCTGCTGTATTTCTTGTATTGATTCCATCTGTATTTGCAAATCACCCCGCAAGATTCACTCTATGCATATTTTTCCCACATAGTAAACAAACCAGCTAGACAGTAGAGTCATATTCCAAAGCATATAGCATATACCTGGAAATCTTAATTTAGCGATCGGAGGAATGGCAAATCAGACGGGAGTCCATAAATTATAGAATATTAGTGCCTACTATAACGCTTAAAAGCCAAAGTAACTTTCCGAGGAGCTGTGGTTTTGGCCGCTAAGAACTCTGGGGGTTAACATAGCCATAACATGCATTAAAAAAGCTGCACGCTAGCACTCTCAAGGCTTCTGGTTGGAAAGCTGATCACCTTGTCTGTTGACATTTTATTATGGCATGCCTGTATGGCCTCACGACAAAAAAAGGCCACCTTTTCTGTATTATAGCTATCAGAATAATAAGAAAGAACCACAAGCAACCAGAAACAAAAGTATCGATTAATGAAAATGTGGGCCTTGGGCACATATATCGTACACCAACTTGTCCTCCACAAAAGTTTTGTTCATCCTACATGTGATGATTACAGATTTGAATTAGACTGGA
>Ga0325414_1000374_pt1 | contig 35233 bp, 23 predicted proteins | sample PopdelMetagenome_8_FD_206183 | JGI IMG/M metagenome (GOLD analysis project Ga0325414, IMG submission 206183) | Populus deltoides microbial communities from Bellville, Georgia, United States - Leaf-PdKOR-R3 | ecosystem: Host-associated > Plants > Phyllosphere > Phylloplane/Leaf | place: USA... | reverse complement strand
GGAGACCATTGGCTTTCCTAAGTAAAGCTTAGGTATTTGAGATTATCTACATATAGGAAGAAATATCTAGTAATTTTATTGGCAGTAGACAAATAGAGACATTGTTTGGAGCATGATTAGTTTATTATTAAAACTAATCATAAGAGTTTGAAATATTTACTTGATTAGAAAATACATTTTTCCATACAAAGAAAATGTTTAACAAAACTTTTAGGGCCGAGGTATCATATTCTTTATTGAAAGGGAAAAAAAATAATGTTACTGAAGTTTTGTCAAGGAGGGTAATAGTGAAGGCTAAAAACTAAAGATGAAATCAAAATGAAAAACCAAGGCAATTGCAATGATATTTCAATAGTAGTCCCATCTTGGTACAATGAGATCATGGAATCTTACAAGCATGATTTTCAACTACAAGAGATCATCACTGAGAAATCAATAGGTGCAAATAATAATGTGATAACAAACACATTGTTTTTTTTATTAACGTGGGTGTCCGGGCCAACTTGCGCGCACCTCAACTAATCTCACGGGCCCTGAAGTTAACAACCATGTAAGCCTTCAGTGGCCCTGAGGGTTGTGGGACTCGAACTGGTGACCTCTAGGGAGAAAACCTAGAGCCTGACCAGTTAAGCTACACCCCTCAGGGTTAACAAACACACTGTTTTTTGTTTTTTTTTTTAAATATGGGAGGGGGAAAGAGAGGGGGGGGAGAGAGACAGAGTATGTTGCTTGATGACATATATAATGTGATAACTTAATTCTCTTTAAATTATTTGTCTATGTTAATTTGTGTTTGATGACATACATACCAGCAATATGTCTTCGAAACATAGGGTCCCCAAACTTTTCCATCCAAACAAAGTCGTCATACATTGAATGATATACTGGATATCCTGCATACAGTTGACTATTACTGTTAGCAAAGCACTAGTTAGAAGTGTTATAAAACTTTAAGTTGTGACTGTCAATCTAGTATCTAGTTTAAATTGGATTTTAAATTAAATCAATGAAAGTTAACTCGGTGTAATCCAGTCAACTCGATAAGTGCATCCATGACTCCGTTAAAACCAAGTTTGACTTTAATTTATTTTGTAAAAAAATATTGAAATGACGATATTTTACGTTGATCCTGTTCCACTCAGATTAGCTTGTCTAATTCATGATTTAGGTCATTGGACTAACTAGATTTAATAATTTTATCTTTTAAAATATATTTTTCTATTTAGTTATACAACACTAAAAGTAGATAGATATCAAAGATAATATATAAAATTATAGGTATTTTTAATCAAGATTATCTTTTCAAATTTATATAATTATTTTCTACAACAAAACTATTTTTTTATTCGCAGTATAGTCCATTAAATAAACAAGCAAAAACAACCATACAAAATATTTAAAAAATACAACAATTTGAACTAAAAATTAAAACAAATATTTGATAAAAAAAATCTAATTCTCTTATTAACAATTTTAATTTTAATTTTAACAAAAAAATTTTTTTACGATAAGCATTGTTTTTTAAGAAAAAAATTATTACGATTATGAAAGCAAGTTTTAAGTAACATTATTTTTTTAAAAAAATCATGAAAAAATCATTCTTAGGAACCTATATGAAAAGAAATTAAGAGAAAAATAAATTAAAAAACATTATATAAAAAATTTAAAATAAATAGATATTTTACTCTTATTCAATATTAATGAGCAAATTATTTTAATAATATTGTATATAAGGCTAATACATAATTATCCATAAAACAACTTATAATAAAATTATAAAAAGCCCTGATATTCTTAAAAACAAGGAAATGAAGCGGGTAAATGTTTTTTGACGTACTTTGTATGTTAGTAAATCCATCAATGTATTTATTACCAATTGACTCATCAACAGATTATAAATTACCAATGTGATTTTTTTCGATGGACTATTTCTGTTTGCGAGCTCGTCAGTAATATATGTATCGATAGACTATAAGTGTAAATACCAACACATGTTGGTTTAGTTTCTAGCTACCTGAGAGGTAGCTATAAAGTCAGGCTTCAAGTTTAGGATTGAAAAGTTAATCGCTTTAAAAACATGGATAAAAAAAAATCAAGGAAGAAAGTGAACTTTTATATGCATCATAAACTTTAAAAAAAGAAAAAATTTGCCGACTCTTTGCTTCTTTGTTAAATTTAGTTCATGGAAAGAAGAAGAAGAAGAAGAAAGATATCCTATTACTAAGTTACGAAAAATCAATTTCATTTGCCAAATCTCTATATAAGGTATTCTTAAAGAAGAAAAGAAAGAACAAAAGCTGCTTACTACCTTTCCCAAAAGAGACGTCAGCCGACGCAATGCCAATATGTTGTACAAAAGCTGCATAATCTGATCCTCCACCTCCTAGTCTCCCAATCTCCATATATTCACGTAGTATATATAATTTTATTATCATTAATTAATTAGGCATCTTAATACTATATATATATATATATATAGTAATAAAACTAAAGCCAAAATATGTATAAGCTCCTATCATCATGAAAAGTGGATTGATAGGTTGATAATATATATAGATCATTAAACTACTAATCTCCTAAAATTATGTGTTGTAGAATCTAGTCCTCCTCATATTAATTAGCAATTATATAACATAAGGCAAACAAATAAAGGTAATTAAAAAAACATTTAATGGAAAATATCATGTCATAAGTTGTTGAAGGATTTATTTTAATATAGAGGTTGGATTACATTTTATTTATACTTTTATTATTATTTCTAAAATCCTTTCTAAATAAAAATAATATCATATCTTTTGATGTAGGTTGTAGTGTTTTTTTCCTAAGAGAAAATCAAGTACATTAAGAGTAATTTCAAATGAATATGCATTAAGTGTGTGTGTGTGTGTGTGTGTGTATATAGTTTTGCCAAATATTCTTTCATGTGGAATGAAAAGAATGGGTGTTTCAAAATCTTGGATTCTTTGAATATGCAAGATATTATATATATATATATATCCAACATTTGTCATTCCAAGTCCTAAACCAAAAAAGCTAAATCCAATTCTCTTTTTTGCATAGAAAAATTGAGCTGTGGACTTATTATATACGAGAGATTAAAACAAACTTTATTATATAGAAAAAGGGAAGGCATGAGAGTGTTAAAAAGCAACTGGGCTGATGAATGTCTTAATTAGAACTTCTCATCTAGCAGTCCAACGATCTCTTGTTAATTTTACCATAGGGTTTCTCCGATGACTATAACTCGTGCAATTGCATCAATCAATCGGCAAGGCCAACATTAATATGCTTACCGTAGGAGAGTTGTCGGAAGCAACCCATGATTCATAGATGGTCTGTGATGAGTTATCTGGGTCACCAACCTTCAGAAGCCAACAAAGGATCTTGCTGAGATGAGCTAAAAACAAAACACACACACAGATATATATATATATATATATTCCACATATAAAAAGTAGTGGTTGTGGTGAGAGCTAGGTGGTATTATTATAAATGGTCAATGGATGATGATAGTGCTAATGGCGAGAGATGGTAGAAGAGGCAGCAATGAGTGTAACAGCGATAAAGATGATGATAATTATTGAGTGTGATGGTGATGGTGATTGTGATGGTGATGTTTTCTTTAATAATTATAGCTAGATTGATGATGGTGGTGACCATGCTTCATCTAATGGTATTTTATTCCAGGAAATGGCTTCTTTCCTCATCATCTACTTAATTCTTCTGTGTTTCAAAATAAAAATAAATAAATAGGAGAATTAATAACATGAAATGGATGAAAATAATTAAATTATAAATGAGCTTTAAAACATAGAAATTAAATATATGATTCTTAGAACTTTGTGTAAATGTTATTAAACATGTTAGGTACCTGCTGAGTAGTCTTCGCGAGTAATTTGTCCAGCTGAGGTGTTGCAGAAGCATGAAATCCGGCTCCGGTGACTGCACAGTCAACATTCAAGTAGGCAACAGCCCTCGATGCCAAGAGTTCTCTATTGTCTTCTACCCACTCAGTCGATCCTATCTGGAAACAGGATTCAGTTTATGTTACACTTCATTAATTTTGATGACAACACACACACATACATGTGAGAGAGAGAGAGAGAGAGACCAGGCCATACTCTTCCGCATCCCAATTGCACAAGACAATTGTTCTCCGAGGTTTCCATCCTCTTTCTTGTAGCTTCATCAGTCTTCGGGCAACCTACAACGTGGGTAGGAATCATTTTATATTAATTATATGAATTTCCACCAGTAGAAAATGGTGAATTTTCCCATGACATTACATTATTTACGTGATTACGAGTAAAGATCGTAAGAATTAACGTAAAAAAGCTTATTATGACTGGATTTTCACCAAATTATTTACTGAAAATTAATCCTCGTACAACATATTATCTTTGTGTAAAAGAACATTTATACCTAGTAATTGAAGGTAAAGCAAAATAACATTACAGGTTAATGATAAATAGATACGAACGCAATAAATATATTGGAATTAATATTATTGATCGATGAATGAAAGTCGTCTACCTCTAACAATGCCGCGGTTCCACTATTGGGATCAACTGCTCCAAATGTCCATGCATCCCGATGATTACCCAGAATCACAAATCTTTAAATCATTGCAACAAAAGTACTATTAGTAAGTCTCGAATAATTAATAGCGCCTAATGTTGGATTTTCTTTCTTTGGGATATAGTAAATTACTAGCCTTATATATATATATATATATATATATATATATATACTCGCAGAACATTGCAGGTAGGATTTTTAATTAATTTCTAATGCAACAAAAACACTTATTTAAAATATAGATGTGTTTTTTGATATCATGAATTTTTTAATAAAAAAAAGAATTTTGTTAATACTTAATAAAATAAATTAAAAAAAAAATTAAATTATAAATAAAAAATAGATATTAATGCTAATTAATAAAAAAAACAGGAAACTAATCTTCATAGTAAAAGCTATATAAAAACACAAATGTTTTACACCTTATATTCATTTTATTTTATACATTTTAATTTATTTTATGTTAGAGGTTAATTTTTTTCCTTGCTAATGACAAACAATTTTTTTTTTATAAGTGTGCCATTAAAATACAACTTATTTATATAAAATATATGAGGGGAAAAATTATAATAATCTCTTTGCAGCAATATAAAATAAAATAAAACATTTAGAAAGATGAATCACCTTTTTTTTATAAAAAAAAGATAAAGCTAAACCATTTAAAAATTAAGAGAGACTATATTAATTAATATTTAAGAAGAAAAATGCAATGAAAAAAAAAATTATGCTTTACTAGGCCTGGTAGGTTAGATCCACACATTTGACCATCCATTCAAGAATTCAACATGCTTGGGTTGAAAGCTCAACCTCACATGCATGTCTATTATTTTTTTTAAGGTCCCCCCTCTTAAAAGAGGTGAGAGGTGGCTTATTGAATTATTTTTTAATTATTTATAATAACTACAAAATCAGAATTTAAGTTTTTAGATTTAAAAAATTTATTTTTTTATTTGCTTTTAATTGGAAACATCTTAAAAACAATATCAAGACCTTGTTAAACTTATTTTTAATTAAAAAACAGCCTCCAGTTACTTCAAAAATAAAAATCAATCAAATAAAAAAAATTAAACAAACTTCAATATACTTTCCGGTATATTTATAGGAAAACATAACCTCTCGCAAAAAAACAAATCTACCAACATAAAATTAGTTTTTTTGATGGTTAAATTATGATAATTCGAGCATTTTTTTTCTCCTTAAAATTTTGTGATGATTTTCTCTCTCTTATTTTAATATCTAGGGAGTGAACATGAAGATAATAAAGATTTATATTAGAATCTAAATTGCTAAAATAAGGAACCAAATGATAGAAAAACCTATAATTTCAAGGATTGAGTTGAAGTTTTGTGTGACAAAATAGTAATGGGATCTTCTATTTTTGTCAAAGTTGATTCTCCTTTTAATTACAATATTTAATCATAATTAAAGTTTGATTTTGTTAATCTTTGAACATTGTTTACAACTCTATTCATGTTAGATAATGTAAAATAAAAGAAATGTTGAAAAAAATCAAAAGAACGGAGCAACACATGGTGTTTTTCGAGATGAGTTAAAGTGAAATGTCCTTCTCTTCTAGTTTTTTCTATAATAATATATTTCGTGCGCACATTTGTGTATACCGATGTGTGTTTTGATGTATATATATAATTTTCTTACCTATCAGGCTCCTCAACTCCTTCGATTATAGCAATAACATTCTGAATTGTTTCTATAGCTTTCTTTCCCTGAAACCCGATACAAAACCATGTCATATATACATATATTGTTCTATAAAAAATAAGCAAGTAAATAGTAGAATTTAATGATCTTACAGTATAAGTAAGATTTAGAATCCCAGGCCCTGGTCCGAGCCTATAGGTTGGACTATCTTTGCTTCCTTGCCAGTCTTCATTTGCCACTTGTCCACCGACAGACCGCATGATTGTTTCACCGTCAGCCGCTGATACAGGCAATGAAGGTATTAAAGGAACATTGCCTTGTTTCTCTACTTCATCATCCGATATCCTTTCACATCCTTGAATACTCGGCCATCCAGGTGTGCTCGGGTCACCGGCCCCGTCATAAACAGATCCCACCTGAACTCCACTTGGTGGCATCCACTTTGCCTTAGGAAACCATCCCTCATCACCTCCACCCCCATAGTCCTTCCTATCTGTATACACAATTGCTCCTATTGCGCCTGCCTCAAATGCATTATTTACGATGTCTCCCCTGAAAATCTTTCCATACCTTGCTAATACAATAGTCCCCGTTACATTCACTCCCATTTCTTTTAATGTCTTGTAATCTTCCACCCGCCCGTAGTTCGCATAAACCACAGCTCCACGAACTGTACCTGACTTTGCATAGGCATGGAAAGTGGGCAGGACTTCATGGGCCACGTCAGCATATGGATCGCCATCATAAATCTCTTGACGAAGATCAAACGTGATTGGTAATTGCTCTGATGCTGGTTCTGGTTGTGTTAAGATTAAGGATCGTGAAATAGGATAAGTCAATGAAACATCATAGGAGACGATGTGGGAATCGATGTTGTATGACACGAGAGTAGATAGAACATAGGCCGCAGCTTGGGCGTTGGCTTCTGTTCCAGCAGCATGGGGTCGGCGGGTGAGCATGTAGAGGTCGTGTGATATCGATGCATTGTCAGAGATGGAGTTGGATATGTAGAGGGAATGATAATATGATTTGGGTAGAGAAGAAGAGAGTAAAAAGGAGAAAGAAGTTGCTATGCCTATTGCTAGGAAGCTAACGATTGCTACCTTGATCATGGAGTGCTTCAATTTTGTGTAGTTATGACTATGGGATATACTCCACTGGTTCTTCATTATTGTTGAGGGGCTGCACTGTATATTTCGTAGATGATTGCTTAGACTTTGGATGATTTATCAATTAATCAAAAGCTTTTGACGCAACACCGATGAAAACGAGAGAGATTGAGACGTTTATTTTTTAATTTCGATGTACTATTGCTCGACTGCTTAGCGGTGCTTGTGGGGCTGCACAGACCAAAAAAAAAAAAAAAAAACTATTTTGGGAGTTAGCCAATCCATTTCAATGGCGATACAATTTTGTACAAATACCAAATATACCACTAAATTACTTAGATATCATTCATTTTACACCTCAACTATTATTTATATCAATTTCACTGCTAAATTATTTTTTTTCTCAATTAAAAACTTCTGTCTGTTAGAATCACTTAAAATAAAAGTTTTATAAAGTGAAATCATTTCTTACAAAAAAAAAAAAACAATTTGGATAGAAACATGGATGAAAAGCCTTCAATATATATGAAATTCTTTAATTGAGAATTTCTTAAAGTTTAATAATAATAAAGAAAATTGTTTTATGGTAACATTAATTTTTCTCAACCTTTTTTTTTCTCTTTTTCCATTAAATAAATTTTTATATATATTTTTAATAGTTTTAGACTTAATTTTGTATTTATTTATTAATGTTTTGATGGCAGACCAATTAAGGCTTGCAAAAGCTCCAATTCCATAATCTTTAAGGTTTTTGCATGGATATGTAAAAATATATAGCAAGACTTTGAAAGGTGCCTGAAGTTGTTTAGCATGTTGTAAAAACACAAAAATGGAAAAGCACCAATTCCATAAACATTATGGTTTTCAGACCGGTATGCAAAAACATATAATGGGCAATGAAAAATATCTAAAGTTGTTTGCTTGGCTTCTTAAGGCATAAAAATTACAAAAAACCCTAATTTGACATGTATGAAAATACATATTGTGAGACTATGCTAGTTAAGGCAAAAACATTGCAAAAGCCCTCATATCACAACCTTATAAAATTCTCAATGATATTAAAAAATGTTTGGTGTAACTTTGAAGGTGCATAAAGTTTTCTAATAAGCTAGTTATCATACAAAAGTTACAAAAGCACCAATTTCATAAATTTTATGGTTTTCGCGTCTATATGTAGAAACATATCGTGAGGCCATGAATGGTGGCTAAAATTGTCTAATAAGTTAGTTAAGGCATAAAAGTTGCAAAAACACAAATTCCATCAACCTTATGGTTGCCTTACTGTTATGATAAATGTTTTATAAGGCCTATAAATTGCGTAAAATTGCTTGTTAGGCTAGTTAAGGCACAAAAGTTGCTAAATCTCCTAGTCCATAAAGCTTATTAAGGCACAAAAGTTGTAAAAGCCTAAATTCAACAAACCATATGATTTTTGCATAGGTATGTAAAATCATTGTATGAGGCACCAAAATGTGTCTAAAGTTGCTTAGTAGGCTAGTTAAGGCGCAAAAGTTAGAAATGCACCAATTTTATAAACCATATGGTTTCACATAGGTATACCAAAACATATTGTGTGACCATAAAAGATACTAAAAGTTGCTCGGTATACTAGTTAAGGCACTAAAGATGTAAAAGCATAAATTCCATAAATGTTATATTTTTCATGTGGGTATGAAAAAATTAATTTTCAAGCCCCAAAACTTGCAAAACTTCTTAATAAGCTAGTTAAGGCATAAAAGTTACAAAACAAAAATTCCAGAAACTTTATGGTTTCATATTGTTATTGCAAAATGTACCGTGATGACTCAAAAGTAGTGTAAAGTTGCCTTTAGGCTACTTAAGTTATAAAAGTTTCCAAAGCACCAACTCCACAAATGTTATGACTTTTATTTAGGTATGCAAAACCATATTGTTGATACATGAAAGATGTTTAAAGTTGTCTGGTAGGCTATTTATGACATAAAAGTTAGAAAAGCTCCTTTTCCAATAACCTTATAGTTTTCACACCGGTATGGAAAACCATTCCATAAGGCTCTTAAATGTGCATAAAGTTGCCCAAAAAGGTAGTTAAGGCATAAAATTTGCAAGAGCATAAATTCCATAATTTTTATGGTTTTCGCATGTGTATGCAAAAACATATTGCAGGGCCTTAAAATGTGTATAAAGTTTCTAAAATACTAGCTTTTGCAAATATGCCTAAAATAATCTAGTAAGCTATTTGAAACATAAAAGTTTCTAAAACACCAGTTTCACAAACCTTATAGTTTTCGTATTGGTATGTAAGAATATATATGGGGCAACAAAAGGTGTCTAATTTTTTCTGTTACGGCATAAAAATAGCAATAGCCTGAATTCCATACGGTATGCAAAAATATATTGTGAGGCCCTAGAAAGTGTTTAAAATTTTATGGTAGGCTAGTTAAGGAAAAACTTTTGTAAAATCCCCAGTTTCACAAGCTTTATGGAATTCGCATCAATATAAAAAATGCATTGTGTAGCCTCGAAAGGTTGTAAAGTTCCCCAATAGGCTAATTAAGGCTTAAAAGTTGTAAAAGTTTAAATTCCATAAATCATATGGTTTTTGTGTTCATATGAAAAAATATATCACGGGGCCTTAAAAGGAGGTTAAAATTACTTGATAGCTAATTATCAAAAAGTGTGTAAAAGTTTCCCGCACAAAAGTTCAAACTCAACAAACGTCGTGGTTTTTCATATAGGATGGAAAAACATTACATAAGACCCCGAAATGGGTGTAAATTTTCCTAATAGGCTAGTTTATGGCATTAAAGTTGCAACATCCCAAATTTCACAAACCTTATGGTTCACTTGTGTATGCAAAAACATATTGTGAGCCCTGAAAGGTGCCTAAAATTTTCTAATAGGATGATAACATTAATTCCATAAACCTTATTAGAAAATTTTAGGACCATGAAAGGGCCTAAAGTTATTAGGTAGGATAATTAAGACATAAAGGTTGCAAAAGCCCAAATTTCACAAACCTTATGGTTCTTTCATAGGTATGAAAAAACACATTCAGTGAAGCCTTGAATTGTGCATGAAATTTTCTGGAAGGCTAGTTATGGTTTATTGTAAAAACCACCAATTCAAGAACTTTATAATTTTTGTAGCCTTAAAACTTGTGTAAAGAAGCCAAATAGGCTAGTTGAGGCACCAAAGTTGCAAAATCTCTAATTATTAAATCTTTATATTTCTCAAGTTGATATAAAAAAGTTTTCTATAAGGCCATGAAAGGTGCCTAAAGTTGTATGGTATATTATATTTAAGGCATAAGATTTGTTAAGGCACCAATTACACAAATCTTATGGTTTTTCCCATTGGTATGAAAAAACATATCGTAAGGCTACAAAAGGTGCTTGGTGTGTCACGTGAGGCACCTAAGTTGCAAAAGCTTCAATTCTACAATCCTTTTAGTTTTTTCTCGAGTATGTAAAAACATATCGTAAGCCTTATTAAAAAATACCTAAAGTTATGCGATGGGCTGTTTAAAGCATAAAAGAATGCCAAATCAACAATTTTACAAACCTTATGGTTTTTGCACTAGTATGGGCCATAAAATATGTCTAAAGTTATTTAATAGGCTAGTTAAAGCACAAAAGTTACAATAGGCCTAATTCCATAAGGTATGATATCGTAATGCCCTAAAAAGTGCCTAAAGTTGCACGATAGGCAAGTTATGAAAAAAATGTTGCAAAAGCCCTGATTCCATAAACCTAATGGAATTCGCACTAATAGTAAAAATATACCGCATAGTCTTGAAGGTGTCTAAAGTTGTCTGGTAGTCTAGTTAAGGGATAAAAGTTGTAACAACATGAATTCCATAAACTATATAGTTTTCACATTGGTATTTAAAAACATATCATAAGGCCACAAAAGATGTCTAAGGTTTTCCAGCAAATTAGTTAAGGCACAAAGTTGTAAAAGCCCAATTCTCACAAACCTTATGGTTTTTGCACATGTATTAAAAATTAAATAAAATTAACAGGCCTTAAAAGGTTTTCATTAGACTAGTGAAGGCATAAAAGTTGCAAAAACTCCATTTTCATAATCCTTATGGTTTTCTCACTAGTATACAAAAATATACAGTAGGGCTTTGAAAGGTGCCTAAAGTTTTCTAGTAGGTTATTTAAAGCACGAAAGTTGTCAAAGCATCAATTTCATAAACCTTATGGTTTTTGCATCGGTATGCAAGAAATTCCATGACGAGAGCCTTGTTCTTTTGGTTGATTTACCATAAGTTTGTTTGTGTAAAACCCAGAGCAATCCTATATTGCAAGTCTTTTGTTTTAGGCCATCTGAGTTGAGTTTAGGCCATTGTTGTTCAAGGCAATAAAATTCATTGACAGTGATTACTAATAAATCTATAAATTTATTAGGAGCATGTCTAAGACTATTAATGTAACATCCCCATATCCAAGATTAAGCAACAATTTCATGTCAATTGATACACAGAGTAATTTAATATGTGCAAAGTGTTCATATTAAATTTTTACCGAAATTTTCACTAAAATTTTGGCAGAGTCTTCCCTACATCGGGAGGTCCCAAGTTATCGACATTTAACCTGTTTACACTTCTAATATTTCACATTTCATAACTCAATCACGACCCAATTGTCCTGCGTCTCAATCCCACAAACATCATCGTCATCACAACCATAATATTTATAACATACATTGAACAACAAATATCATTATAGAGGAATCATGAGATAAACATGGTTCAACCGTGTGCATCAGTTTTTCGAATACCAAAGCACGACAGAAGCCTAGAAGGTTTCCATGGCAGCATACCATTTAGAAGGGGAGGCTAACCAATGGTGGCAATGGATTCGTAGGACGTTTAGGGATGAAGGATGGCATTGGTGGGAACATTCATAGGCGGCTTGAAGGTAGAAATAGTAGATGGTATTCGGATGTTTAAGCCACAAGCACTCAAAGAGGCCATTAACTTAGCACGAATGAGGGATGACCAACTCGCATGACAAAGGAGGTTCATACAGCTACCATCTGAACGAGCTCCATTTGCTCTTCCATAAACCATTCGTGTAGCCTACTACACCTGCGGGACCCATCAAACACTTGTTTTGGGAAGAAATGTAGAGGAAAAGAGTATAAGGCCTCTATTTCAACTGCAATTAGCGTTTTGCAACAAGCCATAGATGTTAAAAGCCACAGCTATTACTCTTGGAGGGCCATACATGTAACATGATGTGTGAGGATATTATGGATCAACAGATGCTAGAAGATGGCCACGAGGGAGATAAAGTAGTGATACAGGAACTTGAACTTGAACAAAAAATAACCTTGCATGCTTTAACGGGCTAGATAACATTGAAAACAATACGTGTATCGGCAAAAATAGGGTCACACGAAGTAATGGTTTTAATTGACAGCGGATCGACACACAACTTCATCAGCAATCGCTTAGCAAGTATGCTCATATTGCTAGTCATACCAACGGAATCATTCCATGTCCGGGTAGTTAACGAGAAGGGATTAACATGTCAGGGGCATTACGATAAGGTACGGGTAGAGTTACAAGGCACCGAATTTTACCTTACCCTTTTCTCTTTGACCTTAACAGGTCTTGATCTTGTATTGGGTGTTGAATGGTTTGAAATGTTGGGATCTATGGTCTGTAACTGGAAATAGTTGGCCATGGATTTTATTTAGGAAAATCAAGATCGTAGGCTGCAAGGAGTGGATGTGCAAACCATTCAGACAGTTTCACCAACAGAAATAGCGAAGGAGTTTAGCCATGGACATACGTTCTTTGATGTGTATTTCCAATCAACCATGGAAATCGCACCACCTGAATTACCAAATCAAGATGAAAAATTGAATATGTAGTGGTTGTTGAAGGAATATGCAGACGTGTTCAAGGAGCCATCAAGATTACCACTTGCACGTGAGGTGGGTCATTAATACGTAAAAGAAGGAACTGAGCCTATTAATGTATGCCTGTATAGGTATGCCCACTTCCAGAAAACTAAAATCGAGAAATAGGTCTAGGAAATGCTAGACTCGAGACTCATCCGTCCTAGCACCAGTCCATTCTAGTTGCCGGTGCTACTGATAAAGAAGAAAGATGGCAGTTGGCAATTTTGTACAGATACCATTCACTCAATGTCGCTACCGTCATACATTGTTTTCCCATTCCGACAGTTGATGATATGTTGGAAGAATTATATGGTGCCGCTTGTTTCACCAAATTAGATCCAATGTTATTAAAACTGCTTTTCGTACTCATAACATCCATTACGAATATCTATTAATGTCTTTTGGCTTATGTAACGCACCCTCAACATTCCAAGCCATCATAAACTCAATATTTCAACCTTACATTTGAAAGTTTATTTTGGTCTTTTTTATGATATTTTGGTCTATAGTCCTACTTGGAATGAGCATCTGTTGCATGTTAGACAAACGTTGGAAACTTTGCGACAACACCAATTCTTTGCCAATGCCAGCAAGTGCGTGTTTGGCCAATAGGAACTGGCATACTTGGGGCACATTGACACACATCGAGGAGTGAAGGTTGATAACAATAAAATTGCAGCCATGGTTACATGGCCACCCCTCACTAATATTTCTGAGTTACATGGTTTTTTAGGCCTAACAGGATATTATAGGAAATTCATTCAAAACTATGGCATCATAGCAAGACCCTTGAACAATCTGCTCAAGAAGGGAAAATTTGGTTGGAATGAAGAAGCCAACATAGCCTTTCTAGCTCTCAAATAGGCAATGACAACTACACCTACATTAGTTATGCCTAATTTCAATGACTTTTTCACCATTGAAACCGATGCACCTGGGGACAGAATTGGCGTAGTTTTGTCACAACAAGGTAAGCTGATAACGTTCATGAGTCGAGCATTGGGGGTTACAAAAAAATCCTAGTCTACTTACGCCAAGGAGATGGTGGCCATTATGGAGGCCATATGCATATGACGTCCTTATCTCCTGGGAAAAAATTCTTCATTCTTACTGACCATTATAGTTTGAAATATTTATTGGAACAATGTGTGGCTACGCCTGAACAACAGAAGTGGGTGATCAAGCTTCTGGGCTACGATTATGAGATTATTTATCGCCTAGGCCATGAGAATTCAGCAATGGACGCCCTCTCACACAAGTCTGATAGTCCAGTTCTTCACTATTTGCATATGCCAACAGTGACCATATGGCATGAAATTCAAAAGGCTTATGCGGGAGTCTTTTACATCCAATCTCTAACTTTTCTAGCCAAGGATCAACAAGTTGGACCATATGCATGGTGTAATGGGTTGCAATTCTTTAAAGGAAGAGTAATCATTCCTTCTCAGGCAGCACTATGATACAATTACTTTATGAAATACACGATATAAAAATTGAAGGACACTCTAAGGTCTTCTGAACGTTCAAGAAATTAGCTTACCAATTTTACTGGCCTAAAATGTACTAGGCGATGCAAAAGTATGTCAAAAAATGTGATATTTTCTAAAGGGGGAAGTTTGAAACATTATCTCCAGCAGGGCTCCTACAAACATTACCAGTTCCATGTTAAGTCTAGGACGACATCACCTTAGACTTCATTGAAGGCCTACCAACATCCCAAGGCAAAGACATAATCTTAGTAGTTGTTGACCGTTTGAGTAAGTCTGCTTCTTTTCTATCCTTAACTCATCATTTTACTGCTAAAGTTGTAGCAGAACGGTTTGTAGAAAGCGTCATTAAATTGCATGGCTTACCCAAGTTTATCATCAGCGATCGGAACCCCATCTTTATTAGCAAATTCCGGGAAGAGTTTTTTCACATGTCCAGCTCCAAACTACAACTCAATTCCGCCTATCATTTGCAGACGGACGGACAAATAAAAGTTGTTAATCGCTGTGTTGAGCAATACCTTCGGAGTATTGGAGCAACTACCTTCCATGGGCTGAGCTCTAATACAATATAACTTATCATGCGTCCACTGGGATGACCCCTTTTCAGACACTATATTGGACGCTTACCTCCTGCAATTCCCATTTACCATAATGGGTGTTCTTCTATTCAGAAAGTAGATCACAGTCTAGAGGCTCGCGACAAGCTGTTGCGTCAACTCAAACGCAATCTGGAGACTTTCATTAATTGCATGACGCAAATTGCAAATAAAAAACGTCAGGATGTTATTTGGTGTTTCTTAAGCCGCATCCTTATAGACAACAAACCGCCTTCAAATGCGCCCACCAGAAGCTAACTAGTCACTTCTACGACTCATATCTAGTTATACAAAAAATTGGGTTTGTTGCATACCTTCATCTGCCGGACGGTGCCCACATTCATCCTGTCTTCAATGTCTTGCTCTTAAAAAAGTATGTTGGTGAGTCTGAAACGCCTTCAAAAGAATTGCCATCCGTTACTGATGATGGGGTGGTTATACTTGAATCTCAACATATCCTGGACACTCGTTGGGTCAAACGAGACAATAAATTTGAAGAAGAAACTTTGGTACAGTGAAAGCATCTACTAATTGAGATGCCATATGGGAGACCTATTAGTCTTTACTTGAGTGATTTCCATCTGTGGACCCTGGGGACGAGCGTCCACTTAATAAGGAGGGTATTGTTAGGCCATGTCGATCTAAGAGAAGCCTTAAGCCAAATCCCAAATATTTAAGATGAGCAGAGGACGTACGGGACCATTGCATGAGCATGCATACATGCAACGTGGGAAAGGGATGGACTTTGTCGTGGAAGTTAACGTATAGAAGTGCAGCAGGAAATGGTCTTCCATCATTACGAGTTTTACGTCATTTTATTTCCATTATGATTGTTCTATTTTTTGCTTTGTTAATTCTCTATTTTACATGGGTTGAGTCCATTTGATTACTATTAATTTTCCTTGTAATTCGATTTATTTATTTGTTTGGATGGGCTTGCTTATTTAAGCAGCCAATGCTTTTGTTAAAATATAAAATAAAATTGCATTCAACTTGTGGGAAATTTCTCATCCGAAAAAAAATAGATTTTATTAGCACTTTACACTTTGCGTTTGGGACCTATCATCAAGGGTGCTGTGGGGTGGTTTCCATGGTTGGGGAAGATAGTTCTATGAAATCGTGGGCTTACAATGGGTGTATTTATTGAAATGGTTTGTTACAATCCCAGAATGTCTGCATTCTCGTTTCCCCCTTGTGTTTGTTGGATATCTCCCCTGTGATTTGAGTCGAAGGAAGGAGACAATTCCAAGAAACAAGGACACAATGAGTTGTCATGGGAATGGCAATTTGGGGAGAAGGGACAATGGATGAAGATTGAATCTGTTGTCGTGGGAATGACAATTTTTTGTTTCTGTGATTATCACAGGTTGAGGAAATTCCCCCATGTGATTTTAGTTGAAAGAGAAGGAAGATTTCCCCCCTACTGTTGCTGTTGTGTTTTTAGACATTGAATTCCTTGCAGAAAGGCTGGAATCTGGTTGGGTTTTGATCTTGATTGCTAACAATTTGGGATTGATTTGCTAAGAATAAATCAAGGTTGATTGTTGTAATCTTGGGATTGAATTGGCTGAGAAAATCTTCCCCTTTTGGCAGTGAGAAATCTGCCTTCTCAATGAGAAAAATGACTGAAGTGAATTATGGTCTGTAGTTAAGAAAACTGTACATCTGGGTTTAATTGTTGGAATTGATTTCTGGCTTTAATTGCTGGGTAATCAACTGTAATTTAGGGCTAAATGTCTAGATTCTTAGACTGAAAAAATGAACATTGTAGTATGAAAATTCAGTTAGACCCTGAATTGTTTATACCTTTTTATAATAGTCCCTAGCTCTTGGATTTTTCAATATTCATTCAATTAAGGTTTTAATTTTAGATTTTATCTTCAATTTAATCCCTAAATTAAATTAAATTGATACTTTTATTATGATCACTATTCAAATTTAGGTCTTTATTTTTAAAATTATGCAATGTTGACTAATTTGGCCCCTAATTGAATCACATTATTTGAAATTTCTAGATTTTTAAAATTTCCCAACTCAAACATAGGCTTGTTAAACTCAATTATTTGTTTAATTTTGTCCCTAATTCTATTTTCTTCCTCCTTTTTTAATATATATTTTTATATTTTAATAATTCTTTTAAACTTAATTTGACTCACAAAATTAAACAAATAAAATAATTAAAATTAATTGAGTTTATTGAAAATATTTTTTAAAAAAATTTCTATTTTTTGAAAAAATAAAAGTGAAAATCTAGGTTAATAAATCACTTCTCCATTGTCATCAAATTTTGATGGAGACTTAATTAGTTAAATTTTGGGTAGTTTATATAGCATACATAGGTTGATAACGCATTTATATTAGTATATAAAAACAATCTTAAAATATACAAACTTTAATTTAAAATATCAAGATCTTAATATCTCGAAGGCATTATTGAAGTTTGTATCTAAATTTCAGAACCCTTGATCCTAAAGTGGGATTCCCAGCCTAGTTCAAGAGGTATCCCTCACAACACCTTCGTTAACACACAGGATCCTCTGCAAATGGTGGAATAAGTTTCCTCTGCTAGCTAACTCTGTAAAAGAAGGCATTGAAGAATCTCTTCTCCAGAACCTCTTAGAGAACAGGGAGAAGATGATGATGATGCAATGCTAACATATCCTCTTCTCTTTTTCAAGATAGCCGGCGACTTCCTATTTCCTTGGTGACTTTCTAAGCATCTGAGTAAAAATCTTATCAGGAGACGACACAACTCAGTCATATCCAGGATATGGGAACCCGTAACATTACTTTCATTATTATCTTTTTGTTTCATATGGAAATTATCATACCTTTACTTTTTCAAAAGCTAAAGTTATTTGTGTGGTTGTAATAATGATGCATCAGCTTTTAGAAAATAAGATTTTCTCTCTCTCTCTCTGTTTTTTTTTTTTTGCTTGTAATAATGAGTTTTCAATTGTAATATATAAAATTTTCTAATAAGAAAAACCTTCTCTATAAAAGGCTATCTCGTATTCTCTCTCCCTTTTTTTAATTTTATCTATCCTTGACTGTCGACTTATCATTATCATAGATAACATCTCTCCGCGATATTATATATTTATAAAATAAATATATTTAATAATGTTATAATTATACATTAGATAAGTAATAGAAACTAAATGTATGATGGAGTCAATATTTCATGATGGAAAAAAAAGTTGTGTTGGTGATCAAAAACTTAGAGACTGAATAAAATGATTTGTAGCAATCCACAGTACTTTCGCCACATGATTTAACTTTTCTATTAATAAAAAGCAAAAAAAATTACAAAGGTAAATTTTCTACTAATTTGATATTAAAAAAATCGACAAATATAATTTGGAAGGAAAAAAAATCATGAGGAAAAACGTTGTAGCAATTGACAATGTTTTGTGAGGAAAACTACAGTGTTTTCCCCAATACAATCGACAACAATTTTAAGCAGAATCATTAAAAAAAAATATTTAGAGTAATACTGTAGCAATCTACAGTGTTTTGTGAGGAAAACAACAACGCTTTCCCTATATGATTTAGTTTTATTGTAATTATAATTTTTAACCAACTCAATATTCAAAAAATATTGACAAAGATAATTTTGAAAAAAATCATTAAAAAAATTATGTGGAAAAACACTGCAGCAATTTACAGTGTTTTAAAGAAAAAAATTACAAAGCTAAATTCTCAATCAACTCAATATTAAAAAAATAAAATCGACAGAAATAATTTTTGAAAAAATAAAATAAAATAAAACATAAAAAAATAGGGACAAAAAAACTATGCTGGAAACATTGTAGCAATTCATAGTATTTTTGTGATGAAAGCTACAATGCTTCCCCATATAATATAGCCTTATTTGTAATGACTTATAATTGTAATTCTCAACCAGTTTAATATTAAAAAATAAAATTGACAAAGATAATTTTAAAAAAAATCATAAGAAAAAAAAACCTATGTAGAGAGACATTGTAGCAATTCACAGTGTTTTGTGAGGAAAACTACAATATTTTCCTCACATGATTTTTAATACAAAGTTAAATTCTAACCAGCTCAATATTAAAAAAAAACAGTGAAAAATATAATTTTAGAAAAAAAATTACAAAAAAAAAACTGGAAAAAACCATGTGAGGAAAAAATATATCAATCCATGGTGTTTTATGAGGAAAGTGACAGTGTTTTCTACACATGATTTAGCTTTACTTGTATTTACTTGTAATTGTAATTCTTAACCAGTTTAATATTAAAAAAAAATAAAATTCACAAAGATAATTTAAGAAAAAAAACATAAAACAACAAAAAAAAACTATGTGAGAAAAAACATTGTAGCAATTCATAGTAATTTGCGAGGAAAGGTATAGTGCTTCCCTCCCATACTGTAACTGTAATTTTTAATCAGCTCAATATTAAAAAAAATAAAATCAAAAAAGATAATTTTGGAGAAAATCATAAAAAAAACCATATGGAGAAACACTGTAACAATCAACAATGTTTTAAAGGAGAAAAATTGTAAAATTAAATTCTCTATCAGCTTAATATTAAAAAATTAAAATTGATAAATATAATTTTGTAAAATAAAATAAAAAAATCATGTGGAAAAATACCGTAACAATCCACAGTATTTTAAAGAAAAAAATTACAAAGTGAAATTTTTAACCAGCTTAATATTAAAAAAGTAAAATTGACAAAGATAATTTTGGGAGAAAAAAAGAAAAAAGGGGAAAAAAGTGCAAAAAAAAATAAAGTAAACAAAAAACAAAAAAGTGAGAAAAAAACAAAAAAAATAAAAAAGAGAAAAAAAAATAAAAAGTGAAAAAAAAGGAATGTACTGATCCACAGTGCATTCGGTGTGGGTAAATAATAAATTCCCTACATCCGTTTGCTTATTACATAATATGTAAGTATATTACACTCAAATTGTTCAACCCATCATAAATATAGAATAAAATAAAATAAAATAAAATAAAATCTTGATGTGAAATGAACACTTTAAATAAAAATTAAAATAGATAAATGATATAAATATTAAAAATATATTATGTGTAATGGAGAGGAAGACGTCCAAGAATAAATTTAAATATATTGATGAAGTTGGAAAGAAAATTATGTCTTTTCATTTTAAAATTTATAATTATATAATAGGCTTTGATAGATAAAATAATAAGAAAAATAAAAAAATAATCCAAAGAACTAGTGTGGTAATAAAAAATAAACTAAAAGAAAGGATAATAAAAAGAAAAGGCTAGAGTAATAGTACCAGCATTATTCAAAATCATTATCGTTATCGTGAAATAATAATAAACCTAATAAATAAATAAATAAAAATATATTTTTTGAAAATAAAAATGATCTTGAGTGGAATAATTGATAAGATTTATATAAGGATTAAATTAAAAAATTCAGATTTTTTATAAAATATCATAAATCGACTATTTTTACACTAACATGTAGAATTCTCATTCCAACTGATAGATCAACTTTAATATTATAGGAATCTCTTAACATGTTGTGTTACCTTGTTTTAAAATTTTAGATTGAAAAATTATTAATTAGCATAAAACAAGCCTATAAATGAGTTGTTTCCAAAGATCAAGGACTGATTTTTTTTTTTATGGAGTGTGATTTGATAATGTATAAAAGAATCAAGGAAAAATCACCAGATATTCTGCTAATCATTTTCCATTTTTAAATTTAAATCAAATATAAATTTGAAAAAAAAAAGAATAAGTTTGTGAAACTTTGATATTTTTGTACAATAAATTAAGTAATACTCTAAAAGACATGAAGAAAGCTTTCCCCACGCCTTTCACTTTACCCTTGTATTAATCCTTTCCCCTTATATTAATATATTATTATTATTATTATTATACACGCTTTTCACTTTCCTCTTATATTAATACTTTCCCCTTATATTAATATAATAATATATTATATTATAATTATAATTATTATTATATTATATTATATAATTGTCTTCTTTATTTTTTTGTTTTTAATTTTTTTTTCAATGATTTTTTTTGTTTGATTTAGTTTATTAATGTTAAATTTTTTTATTTAGTTATCAGACTTTTATGATAGGGATCCCGGGTTTGATGAGTTAACCTGATTTTACGAGTTAACCTAGAATTTTTTTCTTTTTAATTAGTTTTTTTCTATTAGTTTAGTTTGTTAATGTTAAATTTCTTTCTATTTAATTATCAGACTTTCATCCTTTCACTTTCCCCTTATTATTATTATTATTATAGAACTGTCTTTTTTTTTCATTTTTTTAATGATTTTTTTTGTTTGATTTAGTTTGTTAATGTTAATTTTTTTTATTTAGTTATCAGACTTTCATAATACGGATCCTGGGTTTGATGGGTTAACCTGATTTGACGAGTTAACATGGATTTGTTTTCTTTTTAATTAGTTTTTTTCGTTTAGTTTAGTTTGTTAATGTTAAATTTTTTTTCTATTTAATTATCAGACTTTCATGACACGTATCCTAGGCTTGACGGGCTAACTTGGTTTGATGGGTTAACCCAATTAATTCTGGGTAAACCCGTCAATTTTTTTTTTTCTATTTAGTTATCAAACTTTTATGACGCGAATCACAGGTTTGACAAGTTAACCTGGTTTGAAATGATAAACCAATTAATTCAGATTCTTTTCTTTTTCTTCATTAGTTTTTTTCTTCCTATTGATTTTTTTCTTTGTTTTTTTCTTTTTAATTAATCTATTTAATTATCACATTTTTATGGCACAACCTTATAGCCAGACCCACATCCAATGCTCTTGGGTTCGATGTTGCAATCAGGCTTACTTAAACTTAAGTCATGTAAGTTTAATATTATTATTAATATTTAAATATTATTCTTGGATCAAGCGTCACAGCTAGATCTAAGACTTTTGGATATATTTTTGCAGAAAGACCTAACACTCTTAGATCTTAGCTTTTTTTGATATTTTTTATGCAAGCAAAAAAAATCAACCCATGGCGTATGACTTTGTTTTTTTTTTTCCTTTTTCGTTTTCTTTCTAAGCCTTTTACTGTGAACTGCACAGTGCAGTCCATAGTGAAAAAGTTTATGCCTTTAGTTTATTTTTTTTTTCTATAGTTTCTTAATATTAAATTATTCTGTTTAATTATTAGTCTTTGATGACACGGATCCCAGGTTTGATGGTTTAACCCAGTTGATTCCGAGTTTTTTCTTTTTCTTCAATAATTTTTTTCTTCCTGTATGTTTTTTTCTCTTTGCTTTTCCTTTTTAATTAATCTTTTTTTTTTAAATTTAGTTCATTGATATTAAATCTTTTTTCTATTTAGTTATCACACTTTCGTGACACGAATCCCAGGTTTGACGGGTTAACCTGATTTAACGAGTTAACTCAGCTGATTCAAATTTTTTTTTCTCATTAGTTTTTTTCTTCCGATTTCATCTTTTAATATTGTATGCAATCCACAGTGAAAAGGCTGATGCCTTTAGTTTTTTTTTTTGTTTTTATGGCTTTCACTGTAGACTGCACAGTGCAGTCCACGGTGAAAAGGCTGATGCCTTCTTTTTTTCTTTTTAATTAATTTTTTTATTTAGTTTGTTGATATTAGTTTACCCAGTTAATTTAGACTCTTGGGTATAACTTTGCAGAAAGACCTAACACTTTTAAATCTTAATTTTTTTTCTATTTTTTATACAAAAAAATGACCCGCGAGATGTCCCGGGTCATATAACTAGTACAATTCTAAACCATGGGGTGGTACCCATATAAACCCTCACCGTGAACTAGCACCACACAATTTCCCCATTAACAAAAAAAGATTTCATTAAAGGCTAACAATAATAGCTCTCTCTCATCTCTCAGTGTCTCTCACACTGATCTAGCAATCTCATAAACCAATCTGACATCATCTCCTCCTACCCACGACAATTCCAACGAGTAGCAGCATTGCTGTCGTCAACCTTATCCCGGTCAAGACCCAACGATAACTACCATTAGTTGGTTCTTTAGTAGAGATAACCTCATATTCTTTCCTTCTCCTTTAGACATTAGCCCATACATGCCAACCATCAGTAACAACCTCCCCATCCAAAAATTAGCAACATAATCTCGTAGCTCCAAAACTATCATCGACCAACGCCTTCTCCTAAACCACAATGCAAGGCACTCTTCATGGCAGATCCACAACAACCAAACAATAACAATCAGAAAACAGAAGAAGAAATTACAATAGAGAAAGAGAGAGGCAGATCTTAAAAAAATACAAATAAATAAAAACTACTATCTTGTGTTGATTTTTTTGTCTTGCAGGTAGTGGTAATACTCACCGCTAGTAGGGAAAGGAAGAGGTGAAAGAGTCGCTTCAAATCCACCAACTTTTGCTCTTCAATTAATGACGACATGTTGTTTCATGCACCGACAATGACGATGGTGTGAGGAACCCACACGCCGCCACTACTCCCTCATGTCCAGTGCAATCCTACAACTTCTGACCTTTTTTTGTTCAGAAGGTGTTTTGCAAATTTTGGATGACTTTGTGTGTTTTGATTACATGTAATATGTGTGATCGTAAGTGTGTGAGAGTTAATTAGTGAAAGAAATGAGGTGTGTATGATGTATGGTATTGCACATGGATGTGCGGCATTCGGAGGTTGTTTGGAGCTGCCACCTAATTGTTTGGTTCAGGGTTGCTAGGTAAAACAACAGGGGAAATATAGAAAAGCTCTCGTGAGTTACAGTGAGAGGGATGCTGTGTATTTATATTAGTGGTTCATGTTATACACTTTTCTAGTCTATAGAATATACAAGGAAAGCAGATAATAGACTCCTAGAATCAAGATGCAATTACAGTTGCTGATTTGTCATGATCTATAATGACAACAATTACACACTTGCTGATTTGGAGTGATCTGTAACGTTCATTTCCATAATATACCCCTTCAAGGTCAACGGGGACGAATGCATGTTGAGCTTGTCACAGAGGAAGACAAACCTTGCAGAAACTATTGGTTTAGTGAGACCATCAGCAAGTTGGTCTTTGCTGGATATGAAGCGAACTTCTAGGGTTTTTTTGTTGAACTTTTTCCCTGACAAAGTGGTAGTCTATATCCACGTGTTTAGTTCGCGCATGAAAGACCGGATTGGCAGTGAGATATGTGGCGCCAATGTTATCACACCATAGGAGTGGGTGTTGGGGTAAAGTAATACCGATTTCACGCATCAGAGATTGCACCCAAAGTGATTCTGCTGTGGCATGGGCAACTGCACGGTACTCGGCTTTAGTGCTGGAATGTGCCATAGTAGGTTGTTTCTTTGAGCTCCAAGATACTAAGTTGTCACCAAAATAAATGCAGAAACCTGAGGTGGACTTGCAATTATTCGGACAGCCCACCTAGTCGGCATCAGAGTAGATAGAGAGTTGTGTTGACTTGGTTGGTCGAATAAGTGGTCCAAAATGAATTGAGAACTTAGGATATCGAAGTATCCTCTTTACTACTGTCCAGTGGTCGTTTGTGGGTTTGTGCATGAATTGGCAGACTTTGTTTACGGCAAAGAAGATATCTGGTCTAGTCAGTGACAGATATTGCAAAACCCCCACTACACTGCGGTATTTAGAAGGCTATGAGTAAACGGCTCCTAAAAACAGAGATAATTTCTGAGACGAGGACATTGGAGATGAAACAGGTTTGGCATCCAACATTTTGGTGCGTTGGAGAAGATTAAAAATGTATTGGCTCTATGAAAGGAGAAGGTCGATCGGTAGTTGATGTGCTTCTATGCCCAAAAAATATTTGAGATGCCCGAGATCTTTGACGGTAAATTCTTGACTGAGATTACTGATCAGGTAGGAGATGGCTAGAGTACTTGAGCCGATGATCAGTATATCATCGACAAATACCATGAGGAACAATGAAGTTGAACCCTGTCTGTAAATGAAAAGAGAAGTGTCAGAGGATGAGTTCATAAAGCCGAGAGACAGAAGATGCTCTTGTAGTCAATGGTACCAGGCTCTTGGAGCCTGTTTCAATCCGTATAGTGCCTTGTGTAATCGACAAATATGATTTGGAAAGCTGGGATGCATATAGCCAAGCGATTGTTGCATGTAAATCTCTTCAGTTAAGTTGCCGTGAAGAAATGTGTTTTGAATATCAATTTGATGAACTGGCCACTGGTTTGAGACAGCATAGCTGAGCATGATGTGAATGGTTGTTGGCTTTATCACCGGGCTGAATGTGTCATCAAAGTCAACTCCATGTTGCTAGTGATAACCTTTGGCAACAAGTCGTGCCTTCCTTCGTTCAAGAAAGCCATCAGAACGCCGTTTGGATTTGAAAATCCACATGGAGCCGACAACATTGAGACCAGGTGTTGCAGGAACTAAAGACCAAGTACCATTTTTCATGAGTGTAGTGAATTCTTCATCCATGGTTGCACGTCATTCTCGGTGTTTGGAAGCTTCTGAATAGCAGGTTGGAGATTCAGGAATTGTACCTGTTACAAGAAATGTTTGTGGCAGAGTATACCGAATGGTGCCATCCAAATGCTTCCTTGGTTTCACAATGTTGTTCTGAGATCGTGTGACCATTTGATTAGGACGAAGTGGAGGAAGATCTTCAGTAGCAAGGATTTCTTGGGCTGGTATGGTGGTGAGAGCAAGAGTGGTGGGATGAGGAGAGGGATGAAATATGGGTGGGGAGACGGTTGGAGAAGGGGAAGTAGAGAATGAAGGGTAGGGATGAGCAATATTCAGCGATGATGTTGGCGTTAATGAGGTTATGGGTGGGGTTGTGTTGGGTTGTGGTGAGGGGCTGTGAGTCATAATATTTTTTTAAAGAGAGAGTGGCAAGGTTGCATGTGAGGATGAGGGCGGCTGAGTTGGTGTTGCATTGGAGTGAGCAAAAGGAAAAATCCTTTCATCGAAGATCATGTGTCTTGAAACAAATACCTTGCTAGTGGATGTATCAAGACACTTGAATCCTTGGTGAGAGTTGCTGTAACCAATGAAGACGCAGCGTTTAGATCTGAAATTAAGTTTGTGGTGATTAAAAGGACAAAGAAAAGGAAAACAAGCACACCCAAAAATTTTTAGAGAAGAGAAATCAGGAGTATGGTTGTATAGTTTTTCCAATGGTGAAATGTCAAGAGGGGTGGTAGGAAGGCGATTAATGAGATATGTGGCCATGAGAAAAGCATCATCCCAATAGATGTGAGGAACATGACTGTGAGATAAGAGTGAGAGGCCTGTTTCAATGATATGACGGTGTTTCCGTTCTACTGATTCATTTTGTTGGGATGTATGAGGGTAAGTGATTCGGTGTTGAATGCCAATATTTGTAAAATATGTGTGAAGAGAGCGATACTCCCCACCCCAACCAGTTTGTATAGATTTTATCTTGCAATTGAATTGACATTCAACAAGTTTTTGAAAAGAGAAAAAAATTTGCATGACACTGGATTTTGCTGGGATTGGAAATAACCAAGTATATTTGCTAAAATGATCAACAAATGAAACATAGTATTTATTGTTGTGGGTTGACATGATGGGAGATGGACCCCAAACATCAGAGAAAATTAATTCAAGAGGGTGAGTATAGATTGATTGAAAACTAGAAAAAGGAAGACGATGACTCTTTCCTTGTTGACAAGCCGAACAAATACTCGGAATTTTATTAGACGAAGTAGGTAAAGAAAATTTGGAAACAAGATGCCGGACAGTTTGATAGGAGGGATGTCCCATTTGGCAATGCCAGACATCAAGAGGTGCTCGTTGAGAGAGGTATGTTTGAGGATGGTTTGTGGGGGATATAGATGTTGGAAAGATGTAGAGGCCATATTTAGGTTTGTCATGCAGAAGAATTCTCCCCGTTGCCTCATCCTTCACGAAAAAAGAAGAAGAGTGAAATTCAAGATAAACATTGTTGTCACTCGTAAATTGGCTAATAGAAATCAAATTCTTCTGAATGTGAGGTACATGCAATAACTTATTTAAAGTAAAAGAATTTGCTATGGTGGAAAGAGTGGCAGAACCAATATTTTTGATAGATAAACCTGCCCCATCGCCGACATGAATCTTGTCGTTGCCAAGATAAGGTTCTGAGTGTACAGACAGGTTGTTGAGGTCATTGGTAAGATGATTGGTTGAACCCGTGTTCGGATACCAATTAGTGTCAAGTTGTGGGGAGAAAGATGCCGAATAAGCCACCATATTAGGGGGATTGCCTTGGTAGGCATGATCAAACCTGTAATAGCATTGATTGGCAGTGTAACCGAGCTTTCCACAGACTTGGCATTGTGGTCTTTGATTGGAGGAGTAGTGTTGAGGTGGAACATTTCTAACTTTAGTTCCACGACCTCGTCCTCTGTTGTGGAAACCATGTGTTTGACTGTGAGGGGAACGTTGCGAGTGCAAATATTTTCCCTTACGTGACCTGTAGTCATTCCTGGTGGCCACGTTTACCGAGCTAATAGAGTTATCAATGGTAATATGTTATTGTTCTAGTCGCAACTCAAACACAAGAAGATGGTTAAACATATCTTCTGAGGTAATTTTATCAACTTGAGTGGAAATTGACGTGACAATAGCATCATAAGAAGTATGAAGGCCACCAAGAAGATAAGCTGTGAATTCATGGTTTTGAAGGGGTTGTTCGATGGCAGCCAAGTTGTCCGAGAATTAACGTCCGTTTTGAAAGTAATCAGAGATGGACAGGTTACCTTTCTTGGTGGAGGCCAAAAATTGACGAGTTTGTATGGGACGAGTAGAGGAGTGAGAGGTAAACATTCTCTCAAGGGCTACCCAGACTTCTCTTGAAGTTGAGAGACCAACCATGTGTGTCAGGATACTCTCTGATAAGGAGAAAACCAGTGCACTTAGAACTGCCTGATCTTGATCAGTCCAGGTGATATAGTTGGGATTTGATATTTCAGTGGGGGTGGTTTAGGAGGTTGCTAATGCAGGATTAGGCATGGTGGGGCTGGGACAATATATTATTCCATCAACAAACCCAAATAGACGTTTACCACGGAGGTAGGGGACGATTTGAGTTTTCCAGAGAAGATAATTATCCTTGGTAAGTTTGACTGTGACGAGGCTATTGATGGGAGTAACTGATGAGTGAGATGAGGCTATATTGATGGATCGGAAAAAAAAAAATAGAGGTTATGTTAAGCTCTGATACCATAAAACAACAGGGGAAATACAGAAAAGCTCTCGTAAGTTACAGTGAGAAGGATGTTGTGTATTTATATTAGTGGTTCATGTTATATACTTGTCTAGTCTATAGAATATACAAGGAAAGCAGATAATAGACTCCTAGAATCAAGGTGCAATTACAGTTGCTGATTTGTCGTGATCTGTAATGACAGCAATTACACACTTGCTGATTTGGTGTTATCTGTAACGTTCATTTCTATAATACTAGGTAACCCGGGTGTACTGATCTTGTCAAAGATTTAAGGATAAAAGACTAGTTGTGGCTAGGGAAGGTATTAACACCCCTAACAGACCCTACCTGAGGAAAGTTGCTTCGTGGTTTCGAGGTTCTGATGGTTTTCTGGTTTTTTTGTAGTTTAGGATTGAAATTTACTTATATGAATAAATCTGGTGTTTAAAAATTTTTTATGGACTCGTGTGCCCAAATAAATTCTTAGAAAAAAGTTCTTTGTAATTTGAGTATTACGGTGAAAAATACTCAATTAAAATTGATGAATATTTAGAATAATTCTAAGAATTTTCTGTTCAACTCCGATATTTTAAATACCAACCTCACTTATAGGTTCAACATTATATACTAAGATTTTTAACCACTAATTCTCATGAATTAAAAAATAGTGATTTATTGAAATATTGGCTAAATTCTCATGAATTTAATAAACTGGTTATTAAATTCTAAAATGCATGCAAATATGTATTTTGAATTTTTATATGGAAATACTATGCAATTGATTTTCTTTGTATTTTTTAGACATTCGGCAAAATACAATACAAAAATTTTTTTTATATATTTTTTACTTGTAATTTTCTTGAGAATATAAAAAAATGAGGTTTAAAAGGAATTTTTCTAAAAAAGTAAAATCCTAAAAATAAACTATAAAAAAGTTGTTTTTTTTTATGTTGTTTTTTCTATGTTTTAGTGTGTGTATTTTGTAAACCCCAGAAAAAATCAAGGCTGGATTAAATTAAAGAAAATAAACTAAACTAAAAGTTGTGGGGCAAAAATAATACACTTAAAGAAAATAAGGCCTAAATGCAAATAAGAATAATTATAGAGCATAAATACCCCTTTTCTCACCAAAAAATGGGCAGCTACCGTAAGGAAGGAAAATAGAGAGTTTTTGTACACATTTTTACAAATCAAAAGAGAAACACCAAAATTTCAAGAACTCATCCAAGATTAAGGATTATAGGTAGAATAAACACTTGTGAGCAAGGGATTAACAAGAAAATTTGAACAAGAAGAGAAGAGGGGAGGGCCGGTTGTGATTAGAAAGAAAAGGAGGGAGTTAAAGATCGAAACCTTGATTATTACCGATAAGGTGTTCTAAACATGGTCTTATGAGTCATTTCAAAGTTAATTATAAATTGATGCCTGAATGTTGAATTACAGATTAGGGTTCTTGGACTTGAATTGAGGAAAAAGTATTAGTTGCTAAAATTAAATAACTTCATGTGTTGTGTGTAAATGGAAAGGTTGACGAACCTGGATAGTTTCATCTCTTGACTTTCAGAGAGATTTTGGATTGGAGGATGAAGCAATTAGGATCAGGTTACTTATAGAAATTGTAGTTTTGGATGTTGACTAACTAAGAAAATTGGTCTTGCTCGGTTTAGAGTTATAGAACTCCAGTTATGGGTCACCAATCGAGATTGGGTTATGACAAACCCTATAGGGCAGTAGGTCTGGTTTGTTAATGAGCAATTTTGACTGTTTTAAAGGCAGAACTGGGTTCTCCTTCCTTTAGAGAACTTGTAGCCTCGTGTCTTTGCTTTCCAACGAGACCAATCTTACTTGAAACGAAGTTCTATAACTCTAGATATAATTAACAATCCGAGGAGAGGTTTGACTAAAAAAGACCTTGTTTGTTTATTTTTAAGAAAACTAGATGAGAAGCCTATCCCAAACCTATAGAGGGCGTTTAAGCCATTCTTAGACATAAAACCAAGGGAAAATATGAGTCACAATCACAACTACTTATACATATACATGTTCTAACAAAAAAAAAACAGAGAGAGAGAGAGACTCCAACTGGCCTACATATAGGTGATATGATTGCATTTTTCATTTTCTATCTATAAAATCTTCTCCTCATTCCCTTCATTTTTAGTCAGATTCCCAAGACTATGTCGAGCATATTCTTTATGAAAATGGAGCCATAAATCATGAATTGCACGATGCACATCTCCACTAGGGTGTGTCTCAAAAGTCATAGAAGATTATCTAAATACTCCTTACTCGGGCCATCCTTAATAAATTGTATTTTATCTTCATGGTTTATAGATATCATTCCTAAAGAATGACATTGTGCATTGCAAGTCCATTTGACACATCTATGACAGACTTTCAATCGTTTTGCATGACGTTTCTTTACCTATCCCAAGCATGTATGAAACAAAAGAACTGGAAGACTCACATGATAAATGGACCTATGCTTCAATTCCCCAGCGAATATCTTCAGGAATTCCATGGTTCATTAACAACCTCAATCTTTCACACTTAGCACTATAAATTTTTATAATCGTATTTTGAGGCAAAACAGGGAAATACTTTTTTAATTTTTTAAAAGTGGTGTCCATTTAGATGAGAAGTGGAGAATAGATACAGAGAAAAAAGAAAGAACAAGGAATTGAACAAATATATAAACAAATATCAGTTGTCATGGAAAACTGAAAGAATCGACTTAAAAGTCACGGAGTACCATTATCTGTCATTTGATTGGGGTTGGAGAGAGACTAGCAAAACAAAAGTCATACAAAAAAGAAACACGAAAACAATGTTAGAAAAATAAAATAATCAACATTTATAAACATGATCACTTAAACCAATGGATTCATTTTCACTAGGAAAATTATCAAAGTAAGTTTTCAAAGGATGTCCATTAGTTTCACAAATTTGACAGACAATTTCTTGAACAGATTTCAATTGACCACTCCTTTTCAATTCCAGTGCCTTGACTTTTCTCGCTAAAGATGCAAATTTAGCTTGGAGGTCATGATCTTCTCTAAGATTGTACATGCCTCCACTAGATGTATGAGGCTAAATTCTACCTAGTGCCTCACAAGTACCTGCAGTGTCCCAATTCTAAGTATTTTCAGCTAACAAGTCCATGTATTCCATTGCTTCATCAGGGTCTTTATTTTCATAAGTTTCATTGCACATCAATTCCATCATTTGTTTATCTTTAGGTGTTAACCTTTCATAAAAGTGTTAAACCAATCTTCATGTTTCAAAACCATGATTAGGACATGTATTAAGTAAGTCTTTATACCTATCCCAACACTAGTAAAATATTTCTCTTGGCTTTTGAGTGAATGTGGTGATTTGTCTTTTGAAAGAGTTTGTTCTATGAGAAGAAAAAACCTTCTTCAAAAACTGTTGTTGCATTTCATCCCAAGCACGAATGGATCCCGACCTAAGATTTTACAACCATGTTTTAGCTTTATCTTTTAAAGAAAAAGGAAAAGGCTTTAATCTAATGGTGTTCATGCTACAATTTGAGTTATTATATGTGTTATAAACTTCTTTAAATTCTCTCAAATGCAAGTATGGATTTTCTATATTTAAGCCATGAAAAGTAGGTAAAAGTTGAATAATGCCTGGTTTAAAATTGAAGTGAGATGCATCATGAGAGGAAACTATACATGATAGTGTACTTGTTCTTATTGGATTCATATGGTATCTAAGTGTTCTAACACGATTATTCTCATTATGAAGTGATTCGTTATCCTCTTCGGTCATATTTTCTAAAGAGGATGAAAATTTCCTACAAAGTCTACCACTTAATGTGCGTGACCAAACTCTAATGCAAGTGCAGAAGGAAAGAAAAAGAAAAAAGAAAAGGAAGAAAAAAAATTAGAAAAACAATAAAAGTGAAAAGAAAAATAAAATAAAATATATAATTTATAGAGTAACTTACCTCCCCGGCAACAGCGCCAAAAACTTGACATGATCAAAAGATTGATGTCTTATCCTAAGTGCAGAAGTGTCAAAGTAATAAATAACCCGATAAGACCGAGGTCGAACCACAAGGAAGTCAACTATATAAAATAACAAATAATAAATGAAAAGGGAGTTGAAGAGAACTTTTTAGATATGATATTGATGTAAGGATTAAATAAAGACAAAACAGTTATCAAGGTTAGAGGATTCACTAATAGTATTTCAAATAAGCATAATATAAATCATTTTATTACTCAACTAGAAACCGCACACAAAGAAGGTTCCAATTGGATGATTTATTATTAATGGCTCATTATAAATTATTAAAATAATCATTTATGGTGATAACTTATGTTAACAACAAATCAAGTTTCTTTCATAGCACATGTGTCGGTTAACCATACAGTAGGCTATGAAAAGATCAAGTATATGGTGTGCTAAGGTTGTACATCATAAATTTAGATTAACCATTTAACAAATAAGGTATTAAAGGTGAGTAAGATAACAATTATAAAACATGTTAATAGCAAACCTTCTTGAATATAAACATTAAAGTCCATGTTGAGTTTATACTATACTTATTCTTACACCATTATTGTAATCTTATCATCTTGACAAAATAAACTTAGCTAAACATAATGAAAAAGAGAAATATAAATATGATATAAGTTAACTAAGTATAGTAAAGGAAATGAAAAACATAAACAAAAGATTAATGAAAATATAACATGAAATAAAACTTAAACATTACAAAAATAAAAAGAAAGAAAGTAAGAGCAAGATCTTGATCTAAAAACCAAGATGTCTCAATGTATGAAAAATGCCTCCTTTTATAGGCTAAAAAACTATTCATTTGATAATTAATCATTGATTTAATGGCCAACTATTAACTTGGTGGATAGCTATTGACTTGTTGTCTAGATGAAACGTCATTTCTAACATCAGAATTTGAACAAGTGATCTTCATGTAAGTTGTGGGAATTCATCTCAGCTTTCCAACAAAAACACGAATGAGCGCATTTGGACTTCTAGAAGTCGAGAAATAGGCTGAACTCCAAACAGTGTCTGAGCTGCAAAACAGATTCAGACTTCTCTTTTGTTGCTAAGATTTGAACTTGAAAACGGCAGTTTTGAATCTTGTACTCTTCATGAATGTTTTAGGCCTATATCTTAGCTTTCCATGAAGATAAATCAGACCTAAATCCAAGGTCTACAACTCTAGTTATAACCTAATAACCGAATGGTGTTTCAATTTGAATTGAACCAGTATCTCTTCTCTAAGTTTAGCCCTTTCTTTGTCTTCTCAACTTCAATAATTAAACACATCAATCAATTCTTTAAATTGTGAGATATGCCTGCATTTAAAATAAGCATTTTAATGAAGATATTAATAAACCTTTTTTTTTTTTGCTTAATATATCAACACATAGTTATAGGGCTTTACTTGGAAGAAAACACAATTTTGTTCTAATACTCTAGTTTATGCTATTAAACCTTCATATTATAACATAAAGAGTATTCAATCTCATTGTCACTACACTTAAACACTTTTATATCTTATAAGTGCTATCTAGTGAGGTATAGAAATATTAGAACCTTGAATTGTATTATCCACTCTATTAAGAAAGTTTGTTGTGAAAACAAAATCATTATTATAAACATTTAAGAGTTAGGTAAAAACTCTTGGTATTGGTGAGAGAATTTCACCAAAGAAAAAAGTCTTAAAGATGGTATATCTTCAAATGAAAAAATTCTTGAAGAAGTGTTTTCTTCAAGTGATGTAAAAAGCTTGTTGTAGATTCATCAAATGGCATTATACTCTTGAGCTTAAACTAGTGAAAGAATACAACACTTAAAAGTTACTTGACTCAAAATTCAAACGAGTATTATGTGTATAAGTATAATCTTGAGTCTTTCTCATAAAAAAAATTAAGTATCTATAATGTTAATTTTGATTTTAAAGAGATAGAGAAACATGTTTAAATTTGTATTGATTCCAAATTTTAAAATAAAAAAAAAAGTGATTAAAAATTTAGAAAATAAAATAACAAATTCAAAAACTATGAAACAAACTTTGCCATTATTTTCATTTATAAACACATAGAAATATTTTATTTATATTTATTGTTTTTAATTTATCTTAAAAAGGTAAAAAAAATTAAAAATTAATTTTTTTTATTTTTTATTGAAAAATTATCATGACCTACCTATAGTCTAGTCATTTTTATTTTTTTTTTACTTTGCCTCTATTCTTTTAGAAATTAAAATTTATATCTCATAGTTTATATTTGCTTTTCATTTTCATTGACATGCGTAAAAAAGTAAGAAAAAAAAAGTTCAGAATACTTAATGATTGCTAGTATATCCTAATTAATGAATTTTATGGTAATTCTTAACTGTGGCTTTTTGAGTGACTATTCAAATCATGTGGATTTTTAAATGAATGTTGTTTATAAAAATGGGTTTGTCGCCCTTTTCAAAAAAAAAAAAAAATGCTTGACAAGAGAGAGAAATATGAGCTGAGTTTTGACATGTGAGAGAGTTGATGAAATGGTAAGGATTGTTTGGGTATGAGAGACAAAGATGGTGTGGGTTTTAAAAAGAAAAGTGCTGGAGCTATTTATAGGCAAAACATAAAGCCAATTTTGATATGGAGTTCTATGGAAAACAAAATATATATAGGTTTTTAGTAACAATGATGATGATGTAGATCTCAACATGAAAAAATGAGAAAGGGGTAGAAATTGTATATTACA
>Ga0325414_1000373_pt1 | contig 35251 bp, 23 predicted proteins | sample PopdelMetagenome_8_FD_206183 | JGI IMG/M metagenome (GOLD analysis project Ga0325414, IMG submission 206183) | Populus deltoides microbial communities from Bellville, Georgia, United States - Leaf-PdKOR-R3 | ecosystem: Host-associated > Plants > Phyllosphere > Phylloplane/Leaf | place: USA... | reverse complement strand
AGGTTTAGTTCAGTTACTACTGATTTGGGGCTCTGCGATTTCCCGCCCAGACTCGAAGGCGGCTATTTTTCATTGATCACTCTTGCTTTTTTTTCTCCTCATTCCATCCGACACCGTTTGGCCCAACCAGCCTTCAATACAACTGGTGATATTTATTGTTTATAAAATAATTAACAAAACGTAACCATTAATAAATTATTATTACTAATAGATTAACAAAAAAAAAATTGAGTTTTTTTCGTGTTCATTGTTGCAAAATACGCTTTGGTCTATATAGTTTTTGTTCTTTGCATTACCTGGTCCTTGTAATTTTAATTAACCTTTCAAATATAAAAATTTGTTTTTCTAATGTTTCACTCCCTTGATGTTGTATTAAAATTTAATTTGGTCCTTAAAGCTTTTGAAAAACTTTAATTTAGTCTCTAAAGTTCTTTACTTTTACATTTTTGGTCCCTATAGTTTTGGTGTTAATGTTTGAGTCCTTGAATGTAGCAAACAGTGTGATCTATTCTTTGAAATTTTTGCAAATATTCAATTTGATCCCTAAATATTTTTTATATTTTTATATTTTTTTTGTCATTTATATTTAGTTTTAGGTGTTTAAGTTAAATTTTATTTTTCTCACATTTAATTCCCTAAGTATTAAGAGATATAGAGAAATTCCCCAAAATAATAAAGAATAATAAAAAATAAGAACATTACGGTAAATTTCATTCAAGCCACAATAAAGATAAATATTTTTATTAAAAAAATGAATAAGAAAAAGGGATTTTTAACTAAAATTTTGTTTTCATAAATTTAAATTATTAGAATTCATGCAAATATTTATTTAAATCATCTTAAGTTTTTATTTAAAAATTCATGTTGTTAATAAAAATATATATATGTTTTATCAAAATAGGAAAAAATGCATAAATAAAAAATGAGAATTTTGACTAAAGGAAATTTTTTTCTTAAATCCTCCAAATCCTTTTGAATATTTATTTAAATTTTCATAGAATTAAATTAAAATTAGCTTTGAAAATAAAAATTGCCTTTGATTTTTTCTCTATTCCAAATTTAATTGCACTAATGTTACTGTTGACCATCAGACTCTTATAACCTATACTTATAAAATATTTACAAGTTCATTTATCTTTTATATTTTATTATTTTTTAATTTAATCTTTAATTAACTGATGTGAAACCTATCGAAATTAAATAAAATTTGCGAATCCAAAATCTACCTAATTCAAGTTTGTTGAAAAATAGGATGAACTTATCACAATGGAAGAGCTGCTCCAAGGCAACAAGACTGTAAACCAACTCAATCACAACGTCTACACCTACATACAAGCAAAAGGAGTATAAATTCACAACAAAGATTGGTCAATTTTTTGAAGAGTTGAAAGTTCAATCAAGAATTAAGATTGACAACCAAAGGTCAGCAAAAATCAGAATATTATTAACCAAAAAAAAGTGTGCTGAAAATTATTCTCAAGAGTATTTATACCCCAATCCAAAAACCCTAGTTTCCCTAATGGGTCACATATAAATCCAATTTAAATAATAATCAACCGAAGCTAAAACTAGCTCAAACTAATTAAAATAAATAAAATAAACAAGTCTGAAACCCAAACAAGTGTTTCCTCACAAAATAAAGAAAGTTTAATAGCCCAACTAATTTAATAAGACAAGTTCGGTTATTTCCGCATTCTGTCTAACAACAACAAAGCTCAACTTCAAACGAATAATTCTCTCTCGTCTTAAAGAATTATAAGACGTGCTTGCCATATACCGTTGGAAATGTATGGAAGTCTAGTTTTCAACCCAACTGGAATAACCTCAAATTTCGACCTGTAGATCCAAGTACGATAAAAAAAAAAAAAGGTAGCGAAAGGTCAAACTGATCGAATCTAGTTTTCTTCTCACAATCTTTGTGTAATGGTCTTGGTTCTACCAACAAGCCCTTTTTGAACATGAATAAGATTAATCACAACTTGCTCCTCATTATTTAATATTCTCCTGAAGTCTATCTTAGCCCACGTATCTTGAAGAAGTTCATTGAAAGCCTTTTTGAACCTCTTAGCTCTAAGCCTTGTAATTGGACCAACCAGAACCTCCAATAAATCCTTTAGTACTTGAATCACATCATTAACTTTCATCACTATTTTATAAATTATTAGTTCATATATTATTTATTTATTATATTAAGCACGCACATCATCTTTCCATTCCTTAATTAACAAAATTCATGATACTATAAAAACAAGTCCATAACATTGATATTGTCTTTTCTTACATTACAAATTAACTTGTAATCTTGCCCACAACATAATACGAGCACAATAACTACTACTAGTAATTTTTTTTTAAAAAAACTAAAAGGTATGAATGAGTAAAACACTATAGTAGTCCACAATGTTTTCCCACCCTTTCTTTTAACAATAATTGAAATTGAAAACAAACCCAACAACGCTGTATAAAATCCTGACACACCACGTTTTTTTTGTTTTGTCCCTTTGAAATTTCCTTAGTGAATACATTTCAAAGTTGTATTTAGGGTCAAATCCTATAAACATATCATACCCTTCGTTATATTATTACAAAATATGGATATATCTATGCAGTCTCTTATAATACTCCTTATGACTTCCTTCCATAAACTATTTACCCTTAATTTTAGCTCTTTATAGTTGTACTGGTGTGCTTAATCCTAAAATTGTCATCCAATATTATATTAAGTGCTTCATTGGATATGTTTAGGTACGCAATAATAATTATAAGCAATTTTTTAGCTATCCAAGTAGAATTAATTACTTTTGTAACAACCCGAAGTTTCATGTTAACTCATAACTGAATTTGGTGTTATATATATATATATATATATATATATATATATATATATATATATATATATATATATATATATATGTCATTACATCACTGATGATTTTCACAACGGTATCCAGGGGTTCATCATAACAAAATTCATCTCTTAGTATAATGTAATAATCATGTAATTTCACAATATAATAACCTTATAAAAGAGAATATCATATACATACATTCATAACATTCTGTTTACACATTCATACATTCACATCCGCGTTCCATTACAATTATCGATATAAGTTATTTTAGAAGTGCCAAATGGCAACTAGTACATTCGCTTCTTCCAAATACATAACACCTAAAACATGTTCCTTTCAAAATATGTGGACTCGTGGAAAGGACTTTCCTATGCACCTTAATTGTGTGATGTCCCTGTTACAAAAGCAAAATGGATACAAAAGGTATAAATAATCTAAAACATGACAACAAATAACTAAAAGCATATCGGCGTTACTTCTATTTATAATCTAAGTGAGTATAATCCTTTCGTTACCCCTTACATACATAATACAACCTTAATATTTCTTCAACTATAATATCCTTACTCTCACGTCCCAACCTTCCTATAGGTGTGGTAGGGACCAGAGTTAATTCATTTATCGTAGTTATTTTAATCCATTTTATTTTGGTCACCCTTTGCGAGACCACTAATATGTTTATCCACCTTATTTCAACCCAGTCATCCATTCGAATGCCGTTAACCATGGCTAATCCTAATATGACCACCCAGCCATCCATCTCGGATGTCATTATCCGTAACTAATCACAATATATACACTTGGTCATCCATTTTGAATGTCATTAGCCGTAGCTAATCACAATATACACACCTAGTCATCTATTTGGATGCCATTAGCCGTAGTTAATCATAATATACACACTTGATCATCCATTTCAGATGTCATTAGTTATAGTTAATCACAATATACACACTCAGTCATCCATCTCGGATGCAATTAGCCGTAGCTAATCACAATATACACACCCGATCATCCATCTCAGATGCCATTAGCCGTAGCTAATCACAACTTCCAATCCAATCAACCATCTCGGATGTCATTAACTGAAGCTAATCATAATACTCATTCGAACAATCCATAACAGTTTAGCATTCCCTATAACTCAATAATAAGTCCTTCATAACACTCATACAAACATTTCATAATAGTTTAACATTTCTTATAACACAATAATAGACCCTTCATAATACTCGTTCAAACATTCGATAACAGTTTAATATTCGCTATAACATAATATTATATCCTTCGTAATACTCATACAAACATTTCATGACAGTTTAATATTCACTATAACACAATAATAGATCCTTCATAATACTCGTTCAAACATTCCATAATGGTTAACATTCATTAATATACAATAATAGACTGTTCGCGATACTTATTCAAATATTTCATAACAATTTAGTATTCACTATAACATAATATTATATCCTTCGTAATACTCATTCAAACATTCCATAACAGTTTGGTAAGGCCTGACCTACTTCCCCTTGTAGAATATTGTCTGTTATGGCTCGACCCAACCCGACTTCCACACCTTACGGTTTTGTTCCTGGCAGCTCATAGGCCCCAAAACGTGTCCCACAAGATTAGGTATCAATTGCCTTAATATACCCTGGCTCTGGACACTCTACTCTCGATGTTGGATGTTACAATCCCCCCACCTTAAGAATGAGCCGTCCTCGGATCTGATACCATATATAAGGCCCGACCCACTCCCCTTTGCAGAACATTATCCGTTATGACTTAGCCCAACCCGGCTTCCATGCCTCATGATTTTGTTTCTGGTAGCCCACATGCCCCAAAACGCGTCCTACAAGGTTAGGTACCAACTGCCTTAATATGCTCTAGCTCTGGACACTCTTCTCTCTATGTTGGATGTTATAAGTTCAATATTGACTATAACATAATATTATATCCTTCATAATGCTCATACAATAATAGAGTATTCCATAACAATTTAGTATTCACTATAACATAATAATAGATCCTTTATAATGCTCGTTCAAATATTCTATAATGGTTAGCATTCCTTAATATACAATAACAGACCCTTCATAATACCCATTCAAACATTTCATAATAGTTTAGTATTCACTATAACATAATATTATATCCTTCGTAACAACATTACATAATGGTTTATTATAGTATTCACTATAACACAATAATAGATCATTCATAATGCTCGTTCAAACATTACATAATGGTTTGGTATTCACTATAGTACAATAACTAATTTTTCATAGTGAATTCATTTCGGGAAATTATCATTATGCTAGAAGGGGGTGGAAGTCACCTACCCGTTCCTCCTGTGAGGTGTCCTTGTCTAGTCGAAGGTCCGATCCCGGTTGCACCACCTAACACATCAATGGTCACAAATAAGCACATTTGCATTCCATAATCACATAACTCATCACCATACATATTTCAAGAATACATATGTTCATATTAAAGTGTTCCATATTACACAATCATACAATGAAATAATTATAAGCATTTAAGTCCATTCCGGTATGGAAGTCTGTTGCACAAAATTGTTAGTGAAAGCTGGTTCACTGGTGATGCGAAATTCATGAGCGAAAACTAGTTGGTAACACAAAATTCATCAATGAGAACTGATTTGCTGGTGACACAGAATTCGTCAATGTGAACTGATTCACTAGAGACACTAAATTCATCAATGAAAGTTGATTCGTTGGTGCCATAAAATTCATCAGCGAAAACTGATTTGTTGGTGTTATATAATTTGTTAGAGAAAATGATTCATGGGAGACATTAAATTCGTCAGCAAAAGCTGATTCGCTAGTGACATATAATTCGTCAGTGAAAACTGATTCGCTGGTGATACCGAATTCATTAGTGAAAACTAATTGCAGGTGACATAGAATTCATTAGTGAAAATTGATTTGCTTATGGCCCAAGATTCGTTAGTGAAAACTAGGTCATTGTCGACTTAGAAATCGTCAACGCAATCCAGTTCTATGGTTGACGCAATAAATCATCAGCGTACTTAGTCTACTATTAACTTAGAAATCATTGACAAAAACTACGTCACTGCCGACCCAGAAATCATTAATGCGATCTTGTTTTATGGCTGACGTTGAGGTCGTTAGCACTCATAAGCTACTACTGATTCAGAAATCATCAACTCAACTCAGTTCTATAGTTGGCACTGAAATCGTTAGTGCAAATAGGTTACTGCTGACTCATAAATTGTTGACAAAAACTGAGTCACTGTTGACCTAGAAATCATCAATGCAACCCAGTTCTACGGCTGACGCTAAAATCGTTAGCGCACATAAGCTATTACTGACTCAAAAATCATTGACGAAAACTGAGTTGTTACCAACCAAGAAATCGTCAATGCAACCTAGTTATATGGCTGACACTAGAATCATCAGCGCATATAGGCTACTACAGATTCAGAAATCGTTGACGAAAACTAAGTCGTTTCTAACCTAGAAATCATCAACACAACCCAGTTCTACAGTTAACGCTGAAATCATCAGTGCATATAGGCTATTGCCGACTCAGAAATCATCAACGCAATCCATGTCACTGTCAATTTAGAAATCGTTAGCGACGATGAAGTCGTTTTTGGTTTTATTCTTTGCCTCAACTAAGCATAAGGTCTACGTTAAACTTTCCCCCTTCATAACTCACCCCCAACCAAGTTCGAACATATACCAAATTCAATCTCATTCAAATTTTATCACATGATCATCAACAATGCAAATCAAATCTCCACATGCATATTCTTCTAAAGAATCCTCTAATCATTACTTTAAATTCTCAATGGTATTATCCAAATTTATCAATATAATTAGTAACAATTCAACAACACATAACAAGTTCCACTTCTATGCTATTTCATGCCATTTTAAAGATGTTCATCAAGTGAGGTTTCTTCATGCTTCCTCTTCTTGGCCGTAATATAGTTGCATTTTTTCAATCAATCTTTTGCATGCATTTTATCAAGTTTAACACAAACATATTCCCAACAACATGTCATGCTCATACATTTAACCATTTGATTCCTAATTAAACAAGTTCATCTGTTACCCACATAAAAGCAATGCATTTACATGGTGTGATTTCCACTACAGTTTCAGCATGCCTTTAAGGTTTAACAACAATACAATTTTGCACATATGCCTTCATTTCAACACATTTTCACATACTATCTTCAATCACACATGTAAAAATTAAGTCATTAACATACACATGGATTCTGTTCTGGGTTTAAACATGATTCTAAGAGTTTAACAAGGTCTTAACCCATGCATTTCATCATCAAATTTCACAATTTGCCTAATTTCTTCACTTGGCCAGCCCTACCTGTAAACACCCAAAAAAAGTAAAGCCAGAAATGACTCCACCATCGCTACCGATTTCTCAATCGGCAGCAACACAATTTTGGCTGCTGATTTCTGAATCGGTAGTGACATAGTTTGGCTACCGATTTTGAATCGGCAGTAACAGTTTTTGGCTGCCGATTTCTGAACTGGTAGAGACACTATAAAACCCAACAAAAATTAATGTTGGACTAGCCTATTCTAGAGGAGAATTGGAATAGAAACCAGCCCAAGATAACCCAAAAGGGGGATAAGGACAACCTTGTCCAGTACCCAAACACCCTACCTTATTAAGAGGGGGTATAAATGCAAGGGAGAGAGAAAAGGTGACCTTTCCTCTCCCTAAGATCCAACTGTAACTTTGTTGGAAACAACTCTCTCTCCCAAAAAGAAAACTGAAACCGACTAACTACATGTAAATCTCCTAAGGTGTTGTGTGAGAAGAGAGTTAAAGGGAAATAGAAGTGACAAAAAACATGATGGAAGCAGGAGCCTAGACCTTCTTCTAGAACCGACAGCAGTCATTGCTGCAGCACACATACCCCTCCTCTAAGCAGAAATCAAACCCAACCAGCCTGCATGCCACTTTCTTTGAGTGTAGAGTGAGAAGTGAGTTAGGAGACGGAGAGAAAACCAAAACTATGGGAGAAAGAGGAGCCTAGAGGGCCAGCTGGACAATAAAAGAGGGAAGGAAGAAGACCGAAAAAGAGAGGAAGAATAGACCACTGAAACCTACAAAGAACTTGTTAAATTCTTGAGGTATGAACTATACCACTTCTCCACTTGTTCTTGGGGCCTTGGAACTGAAAAGGAAGAAGAAAACCATAAGAAAAACCAACGAAAATGGGGCTGAATAGGGGACCAAATTTCAGAACAGTTAACAAAAAAAAATGAACAATTTTGAATCTATAAACTTAGGATGATGGCCGGCCATAGTGAGGGCTGGACATAATATGAGTTAAAAGGGTAAATACAAAGATGATGACTTTGTTAAAAGGTGTATTTGGTGCTAATGATAAGAATTTTGCTTGTGTTTGATAAAATTATATGATAATATGTTAGAATGATGTTATATGCAGAATTATGTTATCTTTAAACCTTGAAGAGCATGCTAGAGCTGAAAAAAACAGAGACCATGTTAGGTTAATACCCAAATTCTATTTGCATGATTGGTGAAATTGCATGTTTATGAACCATATGAATGAATGTATGATTGTGTGTGCTGACAATCTCGGCGTCAGATGTGAAATTATGTTGCGTTGATTATCTATGAGTTGGTAGCAACTCAATTTTTGTCAATGATTTCTAAGTTAACTATGAACCATATACGTTGACGATTTCAGTGTCAGCTGTGAAATTGTGTTGCGTGGATGATTTCTGAGTCGATAGCGACTCAGTTTTCGTTAATGATTTCTGAGTTAGGTGTGAACCATGCACGCTGATGATTTTAGCGTCAGTTGTGAAATTGTGTTGCGTTGACGATCTCTGAGTCGACAATAACTCAGTTTTATCAACAATTTCTGAGTTAGCTGTGAACCATGTACATTGACAATTTTAGCATCAGCTGTGAAATTGTGTTGTGTTGACGATCTTTGAGTTGGCAGTGACTCAATTTTCATCAACAATTTTTTAGTTAGCTGTGAACCATGTACGTTGACGATTTCAACGTTAGCTGTGAAATTGTGTTGCTTTGATGATTTCTAAGTCGGCAGCTACTCAGTTTTCATCAATGATTTCTGAGTTAGCTGTGAACCATGTACGCTGACAATTCCAACGCCAATTGTGAAACTATGTTGTGTTGATGATTTCTGAGTCGGTAGCAACTCGGTTTTCATCAATGATTTCTAAGATAGCAGTAGCCCATATGAGCCGTCAATTTTTGTCAAGTACATTATCAGCAACGTATTAGTTTTCGTTGCTGAATGTGTTATTAGTAGTGAATCCATTTTTGCTGCCAGATTGTGTTGTTGCAACAAATTAGTTTTCACTGTGGAATTATGGTGTCAACAACGAATCAGTTTTCATTGTCGAATTATGGTGTCAGCAGCGAATTAGTTTTCGATGTCGCTTTGGGTTATTTGTAGCGAATCAGTTTTCATTGCCGAATTATAGTGTCAACGGCGAATCAGTTTTTGCTGTTGAATTGTGGTGTCTACAGCGAATCAGTTTTCTCTGCCAATTTGGGTTGTTTGTAGCGAATCAATTTTCACTGCCAAATTGTGGTGTCTACAGCGAATCAGTTTTCGTTGTCGAATAGTGGTGTCTGCAGCGGCTGTCGAATTCTAGGTCACCAGCGAATCAGTTTTCGCTACTGATTTTTTGCGATAGACTCCTATGACAGAAATGACATAAATACTTGTAATGATTTAATTGTATGATTGTGTAAAATATGGAACACTTAAATATGAACATATGGATTCTTGAAATAGGTATGGTGATGAGTCATGTGATTTTAGAATGCAAATGTGTTGATTTATGGCCATTGATGTTTCAGAATGCAATTGGGTTGTGATTGTTGATTAGTTTTGGCTAATGGCATCCAAGATGGATGATCGAGTTATGCTTGATGATTAGCTCGATGTCGCGGTCGCACAAATTAATTACCCTATCTTAAAACACAATATAACACATAAGATAGTATAGAGCAAGCAATATGTCGATCCCATAAGGAAGGTTCAAGTCAGATTTTTATGCTATATGATATGCAATTTGGAGGGTTTGGAAGTTATCTAAGCTAAAGCAAAAGAAAACAGAAAACTATCAAGTGAAAATTAAATAAAACCGAAATTTATCAAGAAAACAAACCTTGGTCGCAAGTAAACATCCACCTACAGAAATCAGAACTGATCATGGAAACAAAGCATCAATTTATATTCTGAATATTTATCTCTTCTTAACGTTGGTTAGTTAACAAATCCGTCATATAACTAACCCTAACCATCAAACAACTACAATGTCTGAACTAGTAATTTAATTCAATGGCAGCCTTAAGAACTAGATAAGTTGATTAATCAAGAAAACATAACTATCCACAGTCTATGTTTGATTTGATTGAATGTTCTCCCTAAGATTAATAATGTAGATCCGCCACAATTATTAAACTCAGTTGTTTCACAAGTTCATATACCACAACTCCGATTTTGATTTCAAACTTAACAATATATTGTGTACAATAATAACTTAGAGTCCGCTCTAGAAATTAAAATAAACAATTATAGGAAAAATAAATATAGGAGAACAAACATATTCATCATATAAACTGAAAAGAAAAGGTAAAATAAATCTCACAGTTCTTAAAATCCGAAGGTTTCCATCTTCTCACAACTAAGAAAAAGAGTTTAGTCTTACATGTTTGTTGAACAACTAATCACAAAGAAAGAAAGAAAACATGATTTCAAGTTTGTGGAGGAGAAGGGGTGTTTTTTCTCTCTTGCCTGACTATTCTCCCTTCTCTTCTCTCATTCTTTTTATATTCTAGGAAACCTTAGTCTCTATTTTACAAAATAGTCCTCCCTTAAGTAGACAGTTTACATTTAAGTACTTCAATAGCTATTTTCCTGAAAAAGAGAAATAGTCTTGCATGAAATCTTCAAGCTTTGATATAGAAGAGGTAAATTGCTAAAATAAAAATTTGGATGTCGTTTTAGATGTTTCGGAACGTAATTTGGACTCGTTTATTCATGAAACCTGTTTATTGGTAGAATTCAGTTGTCATATTTGAAAAGTCATATCTCCCTCATATGACATCTTTTTTGGCTAACATTTGGAGCGTTGATAGGTATTTTAGTTAGGAATCTAAAAAAATTAAGTTTGCATCCAATGGACTTCTGTAGCTCAAGATATTCAAGTCAGAATGCTTGAAGGTCAACACTAGCAGATTGCGAGATTTGACTTTGAAGGCTGCTGTTTCCATGCTCTTTCTTATTTTATTTTCTTGCCTTAGATGTATAGAAAGGTATAGTTGTTAGTTATTTATGCTACTGGAATCACTTCATTTTGACCTCTAGAGCTCACGCTCTGCACAAAACATCGACTGAAGGTCAAATCTTCCAATTACCTCCAATTTACTCCAATTTGCATCTTTCATCCAATAGTACCTTCAAAACATAAAACAAAGAATATCAAGGCATTATATATATAAAACATAGGCAAAACACTAGTTAAATGTGGGTGAAACTATCGAATAATATGGTTGCATAGTTAGCTTCGCCTAATGGCATCCGAGATAGATGGCTAGGTTGTGCTTGATGATTAGCTTCGATAATGGCATCTGAGATGAATGACCGGGTTATGATTGTTGATTAGCTTCGGCTAATGGCATCCAAGATGGATGATCGGGTTATGGTTGATGATTAGTGTCATAACCCAATTTTGACCATTTTTATATTATTATTATTACTATTATTTTTACTAAAAAATGATAATAAAAAAAATGAATGATGATGAAAAGCAAAAAAAAAAAAACTGAAGAATAAATTAAAATTGGGTTAAGGCCAACATGATTGGAAGTTTTGGGATTAATTAAACTTTGGAATTAATTCAACTAATCAAATCAAGGGTTTAATTGGAGAATTGATAAGTTTTGAGACTTAATTGAGCTTGGAATTAATTTAATTAATCCAATCAACGGTTTAATTGGAGAATTGATAAGTTTTGAGACTTAATTAAGTTTAGAATTAATTTAATTAATCCAATTAAGGGTTTAAGTGGAGAATTGATAAGTTTTGAGACTTAATTGGACTTGGATTTAATTAAATTAATGAAATCAGGTACTTAATTGAAACATTAGCAAAGTTTGGGGTTAATTAGGGGCAAAATTGCAACAGATTAAAGTCCAAGGATTATCTTGTAAAAAGCGTCAAAATACAGGGGTCCAATTACAATTTACAAAGGGGTTTGATTGCACGATTTCAGACTTCAGTGACCAAATTGAAAATGGTCATTCCCATCGCACAAACGGCACCGTTTTGAGAAGCTGTTCATCGCCTTCTTCCTCAGGAGCCGTTTCTGGTAGTAATGGCTTTGAAGCCGTTTCAAATGGTTGATATTCTCTGGCTATAAAGCCAGAGAAGATGAGAGAGCGCAGGGGGGATCACAGGAGGAAAAAAGGGTAGAACCGGGGCGACTGCAGGAAAGAAAAACGGAGGAAAAGAGGAAAAAATTGAGGGGGAACTGGCGAAAAAAAACCCAGGAGATAGAGGACAAGAGGAAGAAAAAAGGCGAAGAATGAGAGAAAAGGAGAGACTGAAAAAAACTGGGGAAACTGAGAGAAGAGGAGACCCAGAACAGGCGAAAAAAAAAGAGATTAGGAGAGCAACCGAGAACGGGGGGAAATACTGGAGGAAGACGAACAATAAAAAACTCAGGGGAAGACAGGGGCAGGTTGAAGCAGAGGGAAGGGAAGAGAGAGTTCCTTCATAACTTCTGCAGCCGCATATAACAAATGAATAGAAACATACCGGAGGGAGCACAGAAGATCAATAAAATACCAGAAGCACGGGAACAAACCATTCACAGAATAACAAGAACGAAGAAGAAAGAAGGAGAAAAGCGTTCAGCAGGCCAGTCTTCCTTACGTTTTCGTTTCTAAAGTTACCAGGTAAGTAAACTTTGCGTTCTCTGCATTTCATTTTAATTCATGATTTACTATTCATTTTGAGATTATAACTCGGTGCATTCTGAGTTAACTTACCTGGCCTCCAGCAGACCAGGTAAGTTTTTCCTCTTCCCCGCTTTTCATTTTAATTCACCGGCTAGTGTTTACTTTGAATTTTAATTCACACATTCTAACTCATTTCCTCTATTCTGCTCATGCACGCGTGAAATCACTTCACGCGTGCTTTCTTTGAATTTTGCCCAGCCGGGTCACTGGCTTGGGCCAGTGACCGGGCTGGGCTGGTTGGGTCTAGCCCAGCCCATGTGGGCTGAGCTGGGCCCAGCCCAAAAAAATAAAAATAAAAAAATAGAAAAACAAAAAAATAAAAAAAAGTAGAAAAAATAAAAAAAATGTGTATGCATGAATAAAAATAATGTAAATTTATTGGTTTATTCACTGACGCCAGAGTCAGGAATAAAAATACCGGTTTAAATTTATATTATTTTTATTTGTTGTATTTTATTTTATTTAGCTAGAAAAATAAAAAAATATATGCATGCGTAAAAATAAATTTATTTTTATTTATTTATTCACTGGTGCTAGAGTAAGGAATAAAAAATATTGATCTAATTTTTTTTTCGTAGCTACGAATTTTTACCAACGCCAGAGTTGGAATTATTCGAGCTCGAATATTCACTAGCGCCAGAGTCAGGAATATTATAAACAAATCATCATAGCATAAACGAATAAATGTTTACCAATTTAAGACAAAACCACCAATGCAGTCTGTCTCAGGTAGAACGTTTAAAGGGTGATAATATCTTCCTTTTTACGTAACCAATCTCGAGCCATAGAGTTTCTGTTGACCAGTTAGGGTTCCTAGTGACCATAATACTAGGTGGCGACTCCTTAAACAAGACCTTTTCCCCTAAAAGAACAAGATGCCAGATATCTGTTCTTTTTTCTATAAATCGAGATTATTTTTAGGGCCACCGCGATGTCGGATGCGACAGGATGGCGACTCCACTGGGGATTTTTAGGATTAAGCTTTGCCTTTTGTCTTATTATTGCTATTTTGTTTGTTGTGTTTATTTGTTTATTTTTCCTGCATTTACTGCTTTAGTATGCATCCTTATTTATGTTGCCATGCATCACGTTAATAGCACACACTTTGCAACCTAGGATAAGTGGGGGAGTAACGGTACCCCAATAGCTTTAGCCTGGGTAAGACTCGTGAAACCATCCAACTCTCGCTTAATTGTTTACTTGGAAGTGGTTGATATGCCAAACTGATATTATTCAGGGTCTCTATTTTCACACTACTTGTAAGCCTCATATCGACCTTTCATGGATGATCACTGAGCATGCGAGAGACCCTTTGAAACTAGATAATGACCAACCCTTTGATGCTCTCAACAACTAGGATCTTCCTATTAGGTTGTCATCCCGTAAAGGACGAGTCCGCATTTCATACGCATTTTTTTTAATTAATTGTTTCAGCATTTTTGCATAAATTGCATGATTTACATTTAGCAGGTTGAAATATAGGTTCCCTATTGAAACCCATCTATAACACTCGTTCAAGAAAAAGGACAAATGGAAAACGAAGAAAAAGCCCAGTTGGAAGCCCAACATCAAAAAGAGATGGATAATCTTAAAGAAGAGGTCGCAAGGCTTACTAGTCTACTCGAGCAGGCCTTGAGAGATAAATTCGGAAAAGCAACACTTATAGCTCAGCCTGAAGATATGCATGTAACTCATTTTGATCCACAGAATTTGGGGGCAAATAGGGTGTCATCTGAATTTCAACAAGCTATGCATTTCCAGCCAGCATACCCCTCAAAAATTTCGTCTACCATTGATTCTATCGAGAAAGAATCTCAAAAGGGCAAGATGCTAAAAGAAGAGGGTTTGGAAAAATGGACCGCTCTAGAAAAGAGGATAAAGGCAATTGAGGGAAACCATTTGTGTGACCTGGTGAAAGCTGTCAATATGTGTTTGGTGCCTAACGTAGTCATTCTTAAGAAGTTCAGGGTGCTGGAATTTATTAAATATACGGGAACCCAATGCCCTATAACTCATCTCAAGACATACTGCAACAAAATGGTTGAGGTGGTTGATGATGAGAAATTGTTGATTCATTTCTTTCAAGACAGCTTAAGTGGCGCTACCCTCGTTTGGTATATGTGATTGGATAATACCAAGGTTAAAAAATGGAAGGACTCAGTTGATGCCTTCATGAGGCAATATAAGTTCAATATAGACGTGGGCCCTGATCGGTTAAGCTTGCAATCTATGGAGAAGAAAAACAAGGAGTCTATAAGAGAATACGCCCGAAGATGGAGTGAGGTAGCTGCACAAGTTAACCCTCCTATGTTGGAAAAGGAGATGATCAGTTTATTTTCCAACACCTTTAAAGCTCCGTACTTTGAATACTTGGTTAGAAGCTTTGCACAACATTTTACTAACCTGGTTGTTATAGCTGAGAGGATTGAACAAGCCATTGGTTTAGGTAAAATTGCTAACCCGATCGAAAAGAATGGTTTCACGAGAAAAGGAAAGGACACTGAAGGTGGTTGTTAAGTCATTTATCATCCTTATAGCTAATTTCTTCACATCGACTACCAAAAATCAACTATTTTGAAGAAAAGCTATGGTGATAGTAGGTCGAGAATGATCTACAAATGACTTCAATTGATTGTTGAAAAGATGTCATTGTCAAAGAGAATAAACGATTGAAAGATTTTAGAAATTCCAATCAATGATCACTAAATGTTTAGCCCCTTTATGTGTTATCATGCCAGTATTCATAGCCCAAAATGTTGTCATAAGTTCTTTGTTGTTGAACTTCTTTTACAAAGTTTCAATGAAAATAATGAGTTTGTTATTCAATCGTGTTTACGACCAACCATTATTCATTTTTCTGAGAGAGTTTTTTTATAAAAACTCACAAACACATCTTTGAAGCCTTGAGCGATCTCATAGACGCAATTAGTCTCTTTTATCAAAATCAGTTTTCTTATTGGAGTTTTGAAAAAAATTGATCTTGCATTTTGATTCTGAAAATAATTTGATGTTTATTCAAAAACCATATTTTTAACATTCTACTTGTAAAATGACAAGTGAATCAAGCAACTCCACCATTGAAGTGACTAAATTATATATAAAAAAATGAATAAACACCCTTACCCAATGACTCTTGAATCATGTGTTTTTAAATGTATGAATAATGGTATGTAATGAACTCGTTGCTCATGACTCTTGAAATGCATCTTTGTACTAGATAAGGTCAAAGTTTATTGATCATAGCTGCTTGCGCTTGAAATGAGGAAAGGTCATCTTTGTTATTTCTTTCACATTCTAAAATAAGTACATCCCTTGCGATCCCTTTTTGTGCCTGAATAATTTTTCTTTCATAAAAATCCCGACTAGGATTACACCTCACACTAGGGGGCAAGTGAAATTTAAATGATCAAGAAAGATGATAAAACCGTGAGAAAGCTAAAAGGCAAAAGAGCCCAAGAAACTCAAATGCTAGGGGGCATGCCCAAATCACAAGAAAAAATGATAACCAAGATAAAGTGAGTATGCTCTAGCAAAGCAATGAAAAAATAAAAAAAGAAAAAAGGGCAAATCAAAAAAGAGCGGCAAAAGAAAATATGAATGATGTCAAGAGTCAAACTGTTGATCGTGATCTTCAGTCTTGGAAACCCTGAAACACTCTTTGAGCCTTATGAATCCTTTTCTTTCATAGCCAAAAACCACAGCCTACGTTACGTGCCTGTAGAAGTCCTTTCTAATCAAGCAAGCAAGCAACCTAGAGCAATAAACAATGCTCTCAAAATGCAAAGAATACTTTTTCATAAGATTCATGACATCAAGAATAAACTACTCATTATTATTAATGCTAATAAAAATGAATGTTCAAAAAGAGACAAGTTTTTCTCATACAAAACCTCGAGCTTTTTCTCGAGCCCTTCACTTTAACACAAAGGGTCATCTCATGACATATTTCCACCGAAGACCTCATTGCCAAACACAAGAGCAAATAATCTTTTTTCCAAAAAATGAAAATAACCAAGGAGTATGCAAGATTTCAGAAGTAAATTGTTTTAGACTCACATCGAAATAATTTTTGTTTTCAAAATGCAAGATCAAGATTTCAAGATTCATTTTAGACCCATACTCCTTCACCAAACTGAAAAGGAGAGAAATGAGCGAATAACTTCTTAAAAGCATTATTTGTCCAACTCACTGACAAAGCACACTTGGGGGCAATGACCAATACAAGGGGGCAACATTGTGTTTAGAAGAAAAAGTTCTTGAAAAAGAGATGATAATTTCCTTTAACAAGACAAGGGGGCATTTTGGTTTATAAAAGACAGCTTGTTCCTTTCAGCAAGTGACACCGAATGTTTTTAACATTGAAACGAGGAGTAATGAGTGATCCTCTCAAATTATTTAACGAGACAAAAAATCTTTAGCAAGCAAGTGGGTCACGATGGGCACCACAAAGGCTGAGTTGTGTAAACAAATCTGGAAATAGACTTACATGGGCCAACTCAAGTGGGCTAGAAGCCAAGCGATAAAGAGGACCCAAATCAGAGGTAGCAAGTCCTCATCAATCAAACAGCAAGAAGATTAAGAAAGAAATGGGGGCCTATATTTCAAAACAGGTAAAGATGCATGCATTTTATCTAAACTTTGAGACATTGGACAATGAGTTTTGATAATTTCATTAGAGAAAATTCTAGCAGAATCCATCGAGTGGAAGGCCGACTTGAAACGACCAAAGATTGAAATTGTTTTTGAAACATTTGTCATTTTTGAGAATTTTTCAACCTGGGCAGGCTGTCCATGAGAATTAGGCCACCTGAAAAATCTCTATATTTCTCTACCTCCTTCAAATGCGCCTTCGAGCCTTCGATCATCATTTTTTAGGGCGCTTTCAAGCCCTTATCTCCTTTCAAGTGCACCTTCGAGCCTTATCTCCTTCAAATGTGCCTTCGAGCCTTTGATCCTCATTTTTATGGCGCTTTCAAGCCCTTATCTCCTTTCAAATGCGCCTTCGAGCCTTTGATCATCATTTTTAGGGCGCTTTCAAGCCCTTATCTCCTTTCAAGTGGGCCTTCGAGCCTTCATCTCCTTTTAAGTGTGCCTTTAAGCACTTGACCATCCAAGGTAGTGCGTTTCCTAGCCCTACCTCTCTTTTAAGTGCGCTTTCAAGCCCTCACTTCTTTTGAGTGCTCCTCCGAGCCCTCACCTCTTTTCAAAAGCGTTTTTGAGCCTTCATCTCTTTTCGAGTGTGCCTTTGAGCCCTTGACCATCCAAGATAGTGCGTTTCCTGACCCTACCTCCCTTCTCAAGAGTGCCTTAAAGCCCTTATCTCATTTCCAGTGCGCCTTCGAGCCCTTATCTCCTTTCAAGTACGCCTTTGAGCCCTCACTTCCTTTCAAGCACGCCTTCGAGCCCTCGCCTCCTTTCGAGTGCGCCTTCGAGCCCTCGCCTCCTTTCGAGTGCGCCTTCGAGCCCTCTTCTTCCTTTTAAGTGCTCCTTTGAGCTTTCATCTCGGGGATAAGACACCAAGGAGACCTTTTTCTTTATATTTGTCAAAAAAAAAAATCCTCGTCTTATTCTTTATCGGGCAGGTCACCTGGAACAATTTGACCACTCGCGAAACCCTTTTCGCGTTTTATTCTTCATATCGGGCAGGTCGCCTGGAACAATTAGATCACTCGCGAAACCCTTTTCGCGTTTTATTCTTTATCGGGCAGGTTGCCTGGAACAATTTGACCACTCATGAAACCCTTTTCGCGTTTTACTCTTCCTATCGGGCAGGTCGCCTGGAACAATTAGGCCACTCGCGAAACCCTTTTCGTGTTTTATTCTTCATCGGGCAGGTTGCCTGGAACAATTAGGCCACTCGCGAACCCCTTTTCGCGTTTTACTCTTCCTATCGGGCAGGTCGCCTGGAACAATTAAGCCACTCGCAAAACCCTTTTCGCGTTTTATTCTTCATCGGGCAGGTCGCCTGGAACAATTAGACCACTCGCGAACCCCTTTTCGCGTTTTACTCTTCCTATCAGGCAGGTCGCCTGGAACAATTAGACTACTCGCGAAACCCTTTTCGCGTTTTATTCTTCATCGGGCAGGTCGCTTGGAACAATTAGACCACTCGCGAAACCCTTTTCGCGTTTTACTCTTCCTATCGGGCAGGTCGCCTGGAACAATTAGACCACTCGTGAAACCCTTTTCACGTTTTATTCTTCATCGGGCAGGTCACCTGGAACAATTAGACCACTCACGAAACCCTTTTCGTGTTTTACTCTTCCTATCGGGCAGGTCGCCTGGAACAATTAGACCACTCGCGAAACCTTATTCGCTTTTTACTCTTCCTATCGGGCAGGTCGCCTGGAACAATTAGACCACTCGCCAAACCCTTTTTGCGTTTTACTCTTCCTATCGGGCAGATCGCCTGGAAAAATTAGACCACTCGCGAAACCCTTTTCGCGTTTTATTCTTCATCGGGCAAATCGTCTGGAACAATTAGACCACTCGCGAAACCCTTTTCGCGTTTTATTCTTCCTATCGGGCAGGTCGCCTGGAACAATTAGACCACTCGCGAAACCCTTTTTGCGTTTTATTCTTCATCGGGCAGGTCGCCTGGAACAATTAGACCACTCGTGAAACCTTTTTCGTGTTTCTTTTATCATCGGGTAGGTTGCCCAAAACAATTTGATCCATTTAAAAAAAACAAAAAAAAAACAAAAAAACAAAAAAACATAAAACAAAAAATATGGGTCGTCTTCCAAATGACTTATTTCTTGATTTCTACTTCTCTCTGTAAAAGTCGTGTGTCAATCTACTGTTTTCAAAGTTTTCAAAAAAAAAGAGCAAAAGTTCTTTCTGTATCTACCTTTCTTTATAAATTCATTATACAAAGCTAAAAGAAAATGAAAACTTTCTAATATCTTTGCATAGTAAATATTATAAAGAGGGGGCAACTGTCATAACCCAATTTTGACCATTTTTATATTATTATTATTACTATTATTTTTACTGAAAAATGATAATAAAAAAAATGAATGATGATGAAAAGCAAAAAAAAAAAAATGAAGAATAAATTAAAATTGGGTTAAGGCCAACATGATTGGAAGTTTTGGGAATTAATTAAACTTTGGAATTAATTCAACTAATCAAATCAAGGGTTTAATTGGAGAATTGATAAGTTTTGAGACTTAATTCAGTTTAGAATTAATTTAATTAATCCAATTAAGGGTTTAATTGGAGAATTGATAAGTTTTGAGACTTAATTGGACTTGGATTTAATTAAATTAATGAAATCAGGGACTTAATTGAAACATTAGCAAAGTTTGGGGTTAATTGGGGGCTCAATTGCAGCAGATTAAAGTCCAAGGACTAACTTGTAAAAGACGCCGAAATGCAGGGGCAATTACAATTTAAACCAGGGGCTTAATTATAAAATGTTCGGAACTTCACGGGCCAAAACGCAAATGGCCACCTCATATACCAAAACGGCGTCGTTTGAAAGAGCATTGTTCATATTCTTCTTCTTTAACCAGAGACTGTTTCCAGCAGTTATGGGCAGTAATTATCTGCTCACCTCAGTTAAGGATGTTTTAATGTTGTCGTCCCTTTACATGCCGTCCGTTACCACCGATCAGACTCTATAAAATGGAGGAATCACAAGGGGGGAGAGGACCCGGAGGCTAAAATTCCCAGACGAAAAAAACCCAGTAGAAAGGACGAAGAGAGACAGAACCTAGGGAAACTTTTGGTCACTTAACCAGCAACAAATACTCCTGCTTTTACCACCATTTGTCTTCGTCTTGAACGGAGAAGACTGGGCAGAGACACAAACAAAGAAGAAAAACTGGGGGAATTGGACTGAAAAGGAGAAGAAAAAACGGGAGCTGAACCCAGACGAGAAACCAGAAACCGAAGAAAAGAACAGAGGAGAAAAAAACCGAGAACCAGCAAGAAAAAACCCGAAACAGAGGAAGAACAAGAGGACAACGCTGGAGCATACAAGGGAACCGAAGCAGAGCTTTGGCCGGTCATCCATCACGCCTCCGTCTCCTGAATCAGAGAGCAAGCCAGGCGAACAAAAACAAAGAAGAGCCAGAGAACAAGAAAGCTTCGCCTCCAGCAGACCAGGTAAGTTCTTCCTCTTCCCCGCTTTTCATTTTAATTCACCGGCTAGTGTTTACTTTGAATTTTAATTCACACATTCTAACTCATTTCCTCTTTTCTGCTCATGCACACGTGAAATCACTTCATGCGTGCTTTCTTTGATTTTTGCCCAACCCATGTGGGCTGAGCTGGGCCCAGCCCAAAAAAATAAAAATAAAAAAATAGAAAAACAGAAAAATAAAAAAAAGTAGAAAAAATAAAAAAAATGTGTATGCATGAATAAAAATAATGTAAATTTATTGGTTTATTCACTAACGCCAGAGTCAGGAATAAAAATACCGGTTTAAATTTATATTATTTTTATTTGTTGTATTTTATTTTATTTAGCTAGAAAAATAAAAAAAATATATGCATGCGTAAAAATAAATTTATTTTTATTTATTTATTCACTGGTGCTAGAGTAAGGAATAAAAAATATTGATCTAATTTTTTTTCGTAGCTACGAATTTTTACCAACGCCAGAGTTGGAATTATTCGAGCTTGAATATTCACTGGCGCCAGAGTCAGGAATATTATAAACAAATCATCATAGCATAAGCGAATAAATGTTTACCAATTTAAGACAAAACCACCAATGCAGTCTGCCTCAGGCAGAACATTTAAAGGGTGATAATATCTTCCTTTTTACGTAACCAATCTCGAGCCATAGAATTTCTGTTGACCAGTTAGGGTTCCTAGTAACCATAATACTAGGTAGCGACTCCTTAAACAAGACCTTTTCCCCTAAAAGAACAAGATGCCAGATATCTGTTCTTTTTTCCATAAATCGAGATTATTTTTAGGGCCGCTGTGATGTCGGGTGCGACAATTAGTTTTGGTAAATGGCATCCTAGATGAATGATCAAGTTGATTATGATGATTGACTTCAACTAATGGTATTTGTAAGAGATGGCAAGTTTGACTTTTGTGATCAGTTTTGGTTAATAACATTCAAGTTGGATGATCGAGTTTAGATATTGCAATTAGCTACGATTAAAAGCATCCAAGGTGGATAACTGAGTTAAGGTGAAGTAATTAACCTCGACCGAAGATTAAACTTCGGCCCCACCACTCCTATGGAGAGGTTGGGGCATATGAATGAGGATAATGCATCTAGCGAAATAATGAGGATTGGACAATGTATATGAGAAGTGAATGAAAGAATGTACTCACCTTCGATTGATAATAGAAAGTATCGATAATGTCCTTCTAGTTGTTATTATTATGTTTAGATTATTTACAATTCTTATATCCATGTTGTTTTTGTAACAGGTACATCACACAATCAAGGTGCGTAGGAAAACCATTCCACAGGTTCACATATTTTGAAAGGTGCTATGTAATAGTATGTCTTAGGTGTTATGTTGAATATTTGCCATTCGACACTTTTGTAAGGACTTATAATGAAAACTGTAATGGAACATGTATGTGGATGTGGGGACATGTAGATACGATGTCATGAATATATTTATGTGATACTCTCTTTTATAAGGATGTTGTGTTGTGAATTCACATGAGGATCATATGAAAGAAAGTACTTGTTGTGTAAAATTATCATTCGACACTAATGTATAAACTCGTGTTGATAACAAGACTAGAACATGAATGCAAACTCATGAGTATATTAATATGATGTAATGTAAATGTAGGAATATGAAAATATAATATTATGGGTATGTGTATTGAGTATCCATCTCATGGAAATGTTGATTTATGAAAACTATATTTGTTTGATGCCATGAAAAGAAAGGGAACCTAATTACTAATTCACGGAATGTCATTGTGAGAAGTATTGAGAACTTATATATATATATTCCATCGATTTTGGCTTTGAAAAAAATCCGGGTTGTTATAGTTGGTATCAAAGCGCCTGGTTTAGATCCTGAGGATTGATGAAAATGATGTTGTTGCGATTTATTTTAGGATGGTGGGCACTTTTTAAGGGGCACGAACCAAGCTACCCTCCATAGAAAGGAGGAGTAGATGTCGAAATGCCCAAGATTGGCAAGATGAGTATCCATTGGATGATACTGCTTCCCATACTCTAGCAAGAGCATCTGGGTCCTTGCGAGGAAAAACCATAAGAGTTTAAGAAGAACAGGTACCAAATCGGATGAAAGAAATACCTCCAGCAGAGATGGGGCAGCAAGAAAAAACAGAGGCACATCCATTGACCGTACCAATAAAGGTGCCCCCACCATGTGTAGACCCAGGACTCCTAGCCCAGATTGTTAAAGCAGTGATGGAGGGCATGGCTAGATCTATGACACAAGAAGTTCCAGCCACACAAATTTTGCAGGTAGCCCTAGAAGTGTCGTGACCACAGGCAGCGTGGTATTACTCATACGGTTGGTTAAAAGTATGAGAGAAATAGGTTGCAAACTGTATTTGGGGGAATAAGATGTTGAGATAGGTGGGAGGTGGATTAGGAAAGTGGAGAAGACTATGATCTAGATTAATATACCCAAGGGCTTACGGGTAAACTATGCTACTCAATTATTATCCGACCAGGCCATTACATGATGGGAAATGTCCAACTGCGGCGGGCAACCAAAACACTGACCTAGGGCGACTTCAAATTAGAGTTTGAAAATCAGTTCTATTCCAGATACCATTGCAAGGTGAAAGAACAAGTGTTCTTGGTGTTAAGACAATGTGATATGTTGGTAGGACTATGAAAGGAGATTCCATGATCTCTCATTATTTACTCTGCACTACATCCTAACCGAAGAGTATATGATTGAGAAGTTGAGAGATGGGCTTTGACAAGAATTGAGGCAAGGGTTGATTGCCTTACAATTTAAATAAGTGAGAGAACTGATTGAGGCGACATAAGCTTTGAAAGCTTGTATTGGAGAGGGTCCATAAGGATATCAGGGAACAAGCAAAAAGAGAGATGATGATGATTTTACCAGTAGACTGCCGTTTCTAAAGAAGGAAAAAAGTGGAATGTTTGAGGCATCCATTAGAAAGGGAACGGTAGCGATGCCGTTTCACTAACAGTCAGGTGGAAGAGTGATGGGTGGACAGACTCACCCAAGAGCAAACCCATCGGGGGGGACTAGTGACCGGGAGAATGTGCATTACCCTCACTGTGTGAAGTGCGAATAAAGGCATCCGAGAGACTGCTCTGTGTCACTAGGACGATGTTTTATATGCAGGGGAGAGGGTCATAGATGGAGAAATTGTTAGTAGTTGGGGAAAATATGTCATTACTATGGTGAAAGAGGCTATTATAAGAAGGAATGCCCTAACAGAAACATTCGAGAAGCACAAAGTATGGGACAACCAAGTCAAAGTTACCAAAAGTCCATCACAGTAAATAGGCTAGTGAGGTCTTCCCAATCAGGAGCAAACTCTAACCGAGGGAGGCTAGGGGCACAAAATGACCGGACTCCAGAAAGAGTCTTCCACCTAACACAGGAAGAAGTTAGGGTTGCATCCAATGTGGTAGCAGGTACACTACCGATGAATAACTTTAATGTGCTTATGTTTTTTGAACCGGGTGCTACCCACTTATTTAGTATTAGGAGAATTGACACCAAAATGGAAAGAAGGATTCGTAATTGGAACTTCGACAAGAAATAGGATATGAAATAGAAGTAAATCTGATGCCCTAGAATTATATGATTTTGATATAATCCTAGGCATGATTAGCTGAGTAAGCACAAGGCCAGGTAGACTGTTATACTAAAATTGGTACGTTCCAAATACCGAGGGTTTCGTAGTTAGTGATGATGCCTTGAAGAGAGGACTTGGGGGTGATTAATGTAACATGGGGAAGTGATCGCTTATGTGTCAAGATAGTTAAAGACTCACGGAGAGAATTACCTGATACATGAAAGCAATTGACCTTGATAGATGATTAAACTTCGGCCCCACCACTCTTATGGAGAGGTTAGGGCATATAAGCGAGGATAATACATTTAGCGAAATAATAAGGATTGTACAATGCATATAAGAAGTAAATAAAAGAATGTACTTACCTTCAGTTGATAATGGAAAGTAACGATAATGTCCTTTTAATTATCTATTATTATGTTTAGATTATTTACAATTCTTGTATCCATATTATTTTTGTAACACGAACATCACAAAATCAAGGTATGTAGGAAAGCCATTCTTCGGGCTCACATACTTTGAAAGGTGTTATGTAGTAGTATGTTTTAGGAGTTATGTGTTTGATAAGAACGAACAAACTGGTTGAATGTTTGCCATTCGACACTTTTGTAAGGACATGTAATGAAAACTGTAATGGAACAAGGATGTGGATGTGCGAACATGCAGACACGATGTTATGAATATATTTATGTGGTATTCTCTTTTATGAGGATGTTGTGTTGTGAAATCACATGAAGATTGTATGAAGGAAGGTACTGTTTATGTAAAATTATCGTATGACACTTGTGTATAAACTCGTGTTGATAACAAGACTAGAATAGGAATGCAAACTTATGAGTATGTCAATATGATGTAATGTAAATATATGAATATGAGAATATAATATTATGGGTATGTGTATTGAGTATCCGTTTTGTGGGAATGTTGACTCATGAAAACTGTATCCATATGATGCCATGATAAGGAAGGGGACCTAATTACTAATTCACGGAATGTCATTGTGAAAAGTATTGAGAATTTAATAAAAAAAATTTCACTGATTTTGGCTTTGAAAAAGTTAGGTCGTTACAATAAGAAAGAAGATAAGCTCGATATCATTTTATAGATGTTTTAGACCAAACTTATTGATATGTTAGCGGTCATTAAATCATTAATTCCCTTTGGATGGATCATTACAAATGTTCATTTTTCATGTTTTTCTGTTATTTATTAGTATTTGTAGCCTTATGATATTTATAGTTATTTTTGTCATCTTAGCAATATTTTTTTTGTCATTTCCTTTTGCTACATGTGTGCAATATTGAATTAAAAAAAGGTCTTCCACACACTCATTTACTATTTTAACTAGATTTTAATTTCAAGTGTTGAACATATAAAGCCGTGGATTCAATTGTATTAATAAATATCCTTAACAAGCACATCGATCCTATTTATTACAACAATATTTCAAGATTTATGATATATTGTTCTCGTGGGATTTCAAATGCAAAAGCTGTTGGGGATTCCGACCGGTGATGTTCTGATAATTGCCCATTGGAGGCTTAGCACATTGGCACACAATATTTAAAGTGGTTCGGCAAATTGCCTACATCCATGGGAGAGGCCCATATTATTAGAGATAAAGAAATGATACAATACAAATACATGGAGGAGGAGGATCACATCCACTCTACTCAACTCCCTTCTCTCATTGCTGCACTTGCAGCTGTTGCCATTGTAGCCTTACTCTCTTTCTCTCTTCTCTCTTACACACACTCACACACTCTCTCTCATTTTGCTCTCTAAATGATGCCTCTATTTATAGGCTTCAATGACAGCTCCTCTTGCTCCTTTATCAACAATGGTGGCTGCAAACTTTGACATTTAGGATGGACTGTTGCATTTGTCAATGGACGGTGCAGTCCATTAATGGTTGCTGCACATTAATGGCAACAATCCTAACAATTACCCCCTTTGCTATTCATGTGAGGCAATTGTCCTTTTGCTTCTTCAGCATAAGCTAACACTTTACAGCTCTTCCAAGCTTACCATTTTGAGAACATCTCCGGCTAAGTTTACAGGTATTTGCCACACATTTCAATCACTAGAGTCACCAAAGCACACCTTTTCTCACACCAAAGGATCACTACAACCAGATGGTCTACCACATCACATCTAAAGAGTGTTAATGCTTGTCTTTAGGACACATAACATTCCCCTTTGAGCGTATCAATCATGCTCAGTCCGAAATGATTTATTAAGTCTCACACCAAGGCTTACAACACCCCTTTAAACAAAAATATCTATTTCCAAGTGCGACAGTCATTATGTGAGTATTTTAATGTGATCATGAGCTCACCACTCTTCTAAAAGTTTACTCATCCAGGAGTTGCACATGCCCTCTGTTCCACCCTAGGAACCACGCCTTACTTCTCTGTGAGTCTCTCGCTCTTAGTCCTAAGAGTTCAGGTAGCTCTCTATCTTTAACCATAGGGCAGCCCATTAAAGGTTGATCCATATCTGTCTTCATACTCTAAGTATTACAATGCCATCACCGAGCTCACCACCTTGACAATAGTTAACTTGTTCTCGGAACCTGCGCATGCCCTCTGCTCATTCCTAGCAATCATGTCTTAATGCTCCATAAGTTATCCACTTATTGTCCAAGGCAAATGTTATCTAGCTCATTAATCTTTAGTATGGGGGCAATATCCATCAAAGTCAATTGAACATTTGTCTTCATACTCATCATAGCCATTTCATTGGCTATCCATACATCTATAACTCATATTTAGCCATTACATCGGCTCTAGGGCGTTTTGAACTTGGGCTCATATCATGACCTTCACACTTTTTCTCTAAGGTGCCTTCGCTTGTTGTCATGGGGCGATCTGAACTTGGGCTCATATCAAGGTCCTCATACCTTCTCTAAGGTGTCTTCACCTTTTATAGGCAGTCGCATCCTCCTTCAGTTAAGATGCTTTAAAGTGGCTCTAAGATTCTCTACCACTATATGGACTATGAGCAAGATTACTACCACTGATTACATAGAAAGAGAGAGTTGCGGTATACGCTGATTAGCACTTAAAAGTGCATTTTTATCAAGGTTTTATATCATCATTTTGCACTTGAAGTATCAATAACCCCTTAACTAGAACATGTTTTATAATAACATGTCTAATAATATAAGATACCTTTAATTTATGGTAAATGTTCATCTTAAATACAGGCCTATGTTTAGCTAAGTTTATTATGTCAAGGTGAAAAGGTTACACTAATGGTGTAAGAATAAGTATAGTATAAACTCAACATGGACTTTAATGTTTGATACTAACATGTTTTGATTTGTTATCTTGTTCACTTTTGATACTTTGCTTGTTAAATGGTTAATCTAGATTTATGTTGTACTTGGCACAATAAATACTTGGCACTTTCATAGCCCAACCGTATGGTATAACGGACACCTGTGTTACGAAAGGAGCTTGATTTGTTTTTAACATAAGTTATAATCATGAATATCTGACAACATTTACAAGTATTAGCATTATTCGAATAAGATAACTAATGTAATCATGTTAACAATTTATAATCCGATTGGAACCTCCTTTGTGTGTGGTTTTCAGTTGAGTAATAAAAAGAGTTTATACTATACTTGTTTGAAATACCATTAGTGGATCCTCTAACCTTGACAATTATTTTTATCATTATTTAATCCTTATATCAATATCACATCTCAAAGCTCTCTTCAACTTATTATTATTATTATTATTATTATTATTATTATTATTATTATATAGTTAACCTCCCCGTGGTTCGACCCCGGTCTTGCCGGGTTATTTATTACTTCAACACTCCTACACTTGGGAGAATACATCAATCTTTTGGTTGTGTCATACTCCTCGTAATCCTCCATCTCAATTTCTATGTTTGGAGCTTCTACACCTTTCTGCTTGACAGCTCCACCTACACCGACTCTCTTTGGTGTCTTCGCCTGGTGGTCACACCCTCTTAATTAGGTGCTTCTGCAACAGCTCATCTTTCCATCATTGCATGCGAAAAGGTCTTCGCTTGTTGTTTTCATCAAGAGCACAAGAGACTTCCTATTGTACAATTTCTATATAGTCTTTGCTCTGAGCTTCATCTGGGAACTCTTCTTCTCCTTGCACTTGTTGTCTCATTATAGTACCTCATTGGATCTTACGGGTACTCCTGCACAATATCTATATGCCCTCGTGCAATTTCTGTTCTCCAAATTCTCCCTATTCCTTTCTTATGTTTGACAGCAGCTCATCCTGTCACAATGCCTATCAAAGTCAAAATAGGGTCCCAATCTTTATCCCCTTGTTGTATTTCTCTTCCATTATCAGGGTCTTTATCAATTCTCTCTTTGTGAAATCACAGTCACCGAATCTAACTTCTTTGGAGAAATCATCACTCCATCAGATCCTTGAACATACAAAAACCCAACTGTTCCCTTGTGCCGTTATGTTGCTAGTCTTCACCAGTTTTATTACAAACTGTTACATATATGAAAATAGTACCATATGGATAATCCTTCAACTAAGCAAGTTCCCAGGAAAGATTGGAGGGGTCACACCGGTCCCACTTAAAACCCAATCTCCTAGCTAGAACTTCTTAGGCCATATCTATCCATCGTACTGTCTTTCCGTATATACAACCATTTGCTAGCTTTGTCATGACTTTCCTTTACAAGTGATCTAGAATATCTTGGTTTTATACCTGATTTCTCAACATCTAGCGAGACTACCAATGCTTAGATTCATCAAGATTAGTCTTCATCAATTTCTACTTTACACCTCTAATTGTCCACATGATTGGGTGTCCAGAGTGTCCTAATTTTGTCTTCCCTCAAGACAATTAAAATTCCCCCACTTAGCAATTCAACACACGTAATTAGGTAAATGTGTGCGACTTCTTCTTCTTCATCTCCATCGACCACCATGATGACCTTCAAAGGCCTCCTTATCAGACAATCTATCTTAATAATTCACCACCACCACTTTCGGTCTCAATCTCAATAATCAAACCATACCATTGCATCCGGAACGATCAAATTAGCTGGAAACAAGTCTGAAATCATCCAAATCGCATTTCAGATGGCTAAGATTTGCTCAAAATAATTCTGGCTTGTAAAACAACCCAGATTCAATCTCAAAACCGGTTGCACGTAGGATTATCTACACTTGATCCTATCCCCCGGCTTGCAGCTCGACTCGGCTCAACCCATCCGGCTCGCCGCTGATAACATGATTGGTGGGTCCCACTGTGTTGACGTGTCAGCTAGCTGGTCGCTAACATGGCATGCCACAGTGCATGATGACGCCATGATTACATCATGTTGACGTCATCATCATTCAGGCCAGTCACGTGGGATGGGTCATCATGCTGACATCATCACCATTCGGGCGAAGAAGATGCGTGGCTCGTGTCGGCGTGCGTGGGCAGCCTCCTCATCGGCGCGTGTTGGCGCGTGTAGCCATATCCCACGTCTGAATTTTCTCTCATCTCTTTGACCTCTTCAATGTGGTATGGTAAAAACACCATTTTAACAACTTTTATTTTTTTTACAAAGATCAAACATCACTTTAAACCATATGCTTTGATACCAATTATAGGGAATTCCGATCGGTGATGTTTTGATAGTTGCCCTTTGAAGGCTTAGCACACTGGCACACAATATTTAATGTGGTTCGGCAAATTGCCTACATCCACGGGAGAGGCTCATATTATTAGAGATATAGAAATGATACAATACAAATATATGGAGGAGGAGGATCACATCCACTCTACTCAACTCCCTTCTCTCATTGTTGCACTTGCAGCTGCTGCAATGGTAGCAAGGCTGCTGCCATTGCTGCCCTACTCTCTTTCTCTCTTCTCTCTTCCACACACTCACACACTTTTTCTCATTTTGCTCTCTAAATGATGCCTCTATTTATAGGCTTCAATGATAGCTCCTATTGCTCCTTTGTCAATAATGGTGGTTGCAAACTTTGACATTTAGGATGTGCTGCTGCATTTGTCAATGGACGGTGCCGTCCATTAATGGTTGCTGCACATTAATGGCAACAATCCTAACAAAAGCTTCTTGCATAAAGGAAGGAAAATGTTCAAATTCTTCCCTAAAACATTCAAGTTCGAGATTGTTTTTGATGAAAATAGGTTTGCTTATTATATGTGTTGTGATCATCATCACAATTTTATTGTTAGGAAAGGTTTTGTGCTCTGTAATAGCCATGCCATTTCACATGATATAGAGCTTTTGATAATGTACAATGCTCACATTAATATTGTAATCTGCTACCAATAAATGTTGATCAAGTACTTGTTCAAATATGTTAGCAAAGGGTTAGATAAATATAGTATGGTTGTCTTGAAGGAAAGTTATGATTAAATTCAGGCATATCTTAATTATCATTTCATTTTCCCTTATAAAGTTATTTGGTGGCTTCTATAATTCCTTATTAATCCAATAAACCATTTTATCGAATGAATACAAGTTCATTTATCATTGAAACAACTAATTGTCTTTGCAAGCAATGAATCTCGTTCATTGGTTCTTATGAGGCTAGGTATAAATAAGACAATGCTTACCAAATAGTTTAGACTAAAAAAAATGATTCAAACTTACAATCTCTTTATTATTCATAATTCCCAAACAAATATATGTGGGATGCTAGCTAGAAAGAGTATCTTCCAAGATCAACCTTTGGGCTTAGGGTTTTTATGAAGCTATTGAAACTATCACATTCCTGTAGCTTAGATAGTTTTTTGGTATTATTGTCCTTGTTTGTGAAGTTGCTGGCCTAAAGATTCTTTTCTCTTAATTCTAGAATTCAACGCACAATCATACAATATTCCATCTAAAAGCTTCTTTTACTATGTTGAATCTATATTTTTTGGATGCAATCTTAAAAATTATATTTAGTATGAACTTGAACAACTTTTTAATGTTGAGCCACATCTTTTATGGACCATGATTTATGAATTTCTAATGTCTATCTCTTGGTTGAAAAAATAACTAAACTTTTGAGAGGAAAGCTTAATTATGATGTAGTAGCTAGTATTTTTCCTTTTTCCTATTTCTTAATAAGTGTAATAGAAATATGTCTATGAATATGTTAGCAATGTTGTGATAGCAAAGTAATATGCCTTCATCTTTGTCCATGGTCATGGAGGAATTAGAAAGACCTTTTTTATGGCATAAAATAATCAATTGAAGGGCTTGATTGTGTTGCCTTATCTAATATTAATTATTGTCTATTACTTGGTGAACAAACCACTCATTCAAGATTCAAATTTCCTCTTGCCATTGATAAAAATCAACTTGTGAGATAAAAAAACACGCATCTTTCATCTTTCATGACTCCTTAAGACGACGACACTTATTACATTAGATGAAACTCCAATGAATAATATATGTTGTTTTGAAGCATTATATTGTTTATTATGTGATGTTCTTGAAAATAGTAATGTTGATTATAAAAATAGACCTTTTAATGGAAAAACGATGTTATTGAGAAGGGATTTTATCGAGTTCTAACTATTATTCTTATAAGCATAAAGGAAGAAATTATACACGTTTCTTTAAGCAGCTCATCACATTGGTCAAAATTCATTATTTTTAATCATTAAAGGAATATGAATATTTCATTTGATGGTCTAGATGATGACACAAAAAAAAAGAAGAAGCTCTCCTTGCCTTCACTAATTGGATTCTCTTGATTGGTAATGGAGAAAATACAACTTTTTATTCTTTAATGATTGTGATGCATGCTTTGTTAAAATCCTTTCTGATCATCTGTTTTGTAGAATCTACTCGATTTTAGCTATTGTTTTGGCTATTTATCCTAATATAAATATGAATGAACTTAATGATTTCTATTTTAGAGAAAAAGTAATTGTGACATTGAAAAGTATTACAATTACTGAAATAAATGATATCATCATTAATATTGCACGTGGGTCCAAACATGTTTATTTAAGCACAAATTCAATTTGCACATCATCTAGAGAAATTTAACAATGTTGATATGTTATATCCAACAAAGTTTATCAATTAATTAGAGTTCAACAATGTCCCTTTGTATATATTATCTTTGAAAATTAGCATACAAATTATGTTATTACAAAATCTTAATACATAAATTGGATTATGCAACGAGACAAACTTGTTATAACATAACTTGTGGAGAAAGATATCAAGGCACATATAATAACAAGGTTGAATATAGAAAGTCGTGTGTTCATCCCAAGAATGTTCCCAATAAATGAAGGAAAATGTTCATTCATGATAAAACAAAGACAAATCCCTTTAAGGTCAGGTTATATAATAACAATAAACAAGAGCCAAAGGAAATCAATTAAGATTGATGGTGTTTTCCTCAAAAAAACAAGTTTTCACATATGACAAATTATATGTTGTTGGTTCAAGAGTACATACGTCAACAAAATATATATACTAAAAAAACAATAAAAAATAATAAATTTGACATTTAAATGTTAAAACTAAAAAGGATAGATTTAGTTACAAAAAATGATAACATCCACAATAACTTGCTCGGAGAACGGATGTTGTGACCATGTACAAAAGTATAAGAAACTTGAGTGCTTGTGTTGAGAAGAGGGGGAGAGTTGGGATGGGTCGTTGGTTGTAGTTTAGGAGGGGAGAGTTGAGATAGGGAAGAAGAAGGAGAAATAAAGGAAGAGAGAGTCAGCAGAGTGGGTATATATTGGCTTTTACTGATGGAATCACTGACGGACACATCCTATTGGAAGTCCACTAGTGAACGTGCCACGACACTGTACGGTTTGAATCCCTCAGTCATTTCGTCGGTAAAATCTTCTAAAAAAATTCCATGTCATCACACCGTTGCAACTTTTCAAAAATTGATATATTCCATTCCGTTGATATATACCGATCGTATTGCCAACGGATTCTATGCCGTCGGTAATTATTACCGACAGCAAAGGTCTGTTGGTATATACCGACAAAATTAGAGACAGAATTATGTCCGTCGGTAAAAATTACCGACAAAAAAATTTCATCGGTAATTTCGTTGGTGTTCTTCGATTTTCTAGTAGTGGATCCATTTGTTTTCTACATTTATAGAGTTGTGTTGATATCCATATAGAGCATTAAGAAATAAAGTTTCTATCCATCGATTTGAGCTCTTGTATGATTTGTATGGATACTGAAACTCAATGGACAACCAAATAGCTTTAAATGTTTTTTATTGACACTTAGGTGAATGTGTTGATATGTATACATGTGTTTGGATTTTTTTTCTTCTTGCCATATTTCCCATCACAGCCTATCTAATGTAAATGTTTATGAATAATCACTCTTTAAAAAACTTTATGGCTTTTCATTCATTTATGTTTGAAGAGGTTGCTCGATTTAATCACTCAATTTAATTAAGCTATATTGATTGTTTATATTGGTTATGATCTTTTTTATTTTCTCTTTGCTAATTAAGCTACCCATTTAGTATGCACAGGGTGGAGTTGGAGCTTATACATGGATTTGTAAGAGAAAGGGATATCCTAATTTTCATAGCTGCTATCATCAACAATTCTTTCTTTGAGATAAGAAATTACTACACCCACGAGAACAAATTCACAAACACATTTTTTTACGAGTGTGTTGACCATAAAAAAGAGAGTCAAGTGTGATTACTAGTAAAAACACTATGCATGCCTAGCCTTTTAAAAAAATTTGGCAATGCGTTTGAAAAGCGCTTCCGAAAAAATTTAATTTTTTTTCTTTAAATTAATATATTTTTGATATTTTTAAATTATTTTGATGTACTGATTTCAAAAATAATTTTTAAAAAATAAAAAAATATTATTTGCATACTTTTCTGAGTGAAAAGTACTTTAAAAAACAACCACAATCACACTTTCAAACACACAATGATACATAACTTTCTTATTGTAGCTTTTATATATATATATATATATAATATCTTCCTTATTCCTTCTTATAAAGATATTGTTGGCAAGTACTATTACAACTTCACCAACTTTACAAGTGTGTTGACCATAAAAAGAGAGAGTCAAGTGTGCTTACTAGTAAGAACACTATGCATACCTATTTAATATCTTTCTTATTCCTTCTTATAAAGATATGGAGAGTCAAGTGTGCTTACTAGTAGGAACACTATGCATACCTATTTAATATCTTTCTTATTCCTTCTTATAAAGATATTGTTGGCAAGTTCTATTACAACTTCACCAACTTTACGAGTGTGTTGACCATAAAAAGAGAGAGTGAAGTGTGCTTACTAGTAAGAACACTATGCATACCTATTTAATATCTTTCTTATTCCTTCTTATAAAGATATTGTTGGCAAGTACTATTACAACTTCACCAACTTTATGAGTGTGATGACCATAAAAAAAACAGTCAAGTGTGCTTACTAGTAAAAACACTATGCATACCTAGCCTTTTAACATACATAGCTTTCTTATTGTAGCTTTATATATATATATATATATATATATATATATATATATATATATATATATATGTATTATTTATTAAATATTATAAATATAAAATAAAATTATAAAAAAAACACAAA
>Ga0325414_1000372_pt1 | contig 35275 bp, 13 predicted proteins | sample PopdelMetagenome_8_FD_206183 | JGI IMG/M metagenome (GOLD analysis project Ga0325414, IMG submission 206183) | Populus deltoides microbial communities from Bellville, Georgia, United States - Leaf-PdKOR-R3 | ecosystem: Host-associated > Plants > Phyllosphere > Phylloplane/Leaf | place: USA... | reverse complement strand
TAAACATAGGTCACAAAATCCCTCAAGAGGAACATCCGATGGTTGTTCATGCAAGCATGCTCTCTGAAGAAACAAGAATAAGTTTCAGTGAGAAATGATTATCATTTGAACTGTATGTTCATCAGCCGTCACCTCTTAGAATTGCTTTCATCAAGGAATTAGATTTAAAGGGACAACAAATCTAGAAATGTCAGCAAGCTTTGAGCCATTGTAGGTTCAAATTCTCTATCCCTCACATGTGTGTGCCACAAAAAAAGGCTCGCAAATGGACACACACATGTCCATTTGGAATGCATCATGAGGAAGTAGGCAGCCTGAGCATTTACATGTCACAAAAGGAGTTAACAAGCCGCAAAACAAGGCTTCTTTTTTCTTTTCATGTACAATTTACATAACTAAAAGGCTTACAAAGAAGTTAACTGTACAGTTAAGAATGTGAGGAGACTCATCACATGCGGCCATGTCAATTCATTTTCATCTGATATGGTTTCCCCAGATGGCTCTTCAAATGCACAGTGTTTTGCCAACGACTTTTAAGTTTGCAACTATTAGCAATGCAACAGCAGCAGCAAGCAACAATATCCCATCTCTTCATCTCTGTGCAACTTCATAAATCAAAGCTCTATAATCAAGAAATCCAGTACCTATAGAAACAAATACAACTATGGAAAGTCAATAGCCCCTTTTTTATATATAGTTACATCCTGCACAAGTTGTAACATGTGTGCTCACGCTTTATTCCTTTATACCAATAATAAGAGAATTAATTCACCACCATCCTCTGCTGCATTGTTCTCTTCCTCTGCCATATTTTTCTCGGCAAATACCATCCCAGATCCCCATCAAGACATGTAGAAAATTTACAGTTGCATTTGATGGAAGAATAAGGCCTCCATGCTTCAGCCAGCGATCTCTGGCAGTGATGACACTTCCCAGCATGCTCTGCAAATTAAGAGGGAAGGAAAAAGTCCTCAAGATGGTAAACATTGCATGTAATAAGGCAATGGATGGAGCACATCTGTCCACAACCATAATTTCATGCCCATACTAAATGCATTGGATCTGGATTTGCTAATTACGGACACATAAAATGCAAAATCTTAACACTCACCTCATACAAAAGCATGTAGCCAATCCATTTGGAAATTATTACATCAACCTCCTCATCAATTTCAACATCCTGCAGAGATCATTATTACAGTGAATTAACCAGCAAGGTTGTTAATTCCATTCCGTTCCGTCTGGAATGGCCGAAACATTCCATACTAATTCAAAAAACGGAACAAATTTCATCTCATTTTAAATCTCGGTCTGTTCCGGATTTTTCAGCTAAATTCCGCCCGGAACGTTCCGGTTCCATTCCACATGTTCTGTTCCGCTCTTGAAAAGCTATTGAATCAAATTGAACCTTATTCAATTTAATTAATTAAACCACCCAATTATAAAAAAACTCTTTTTCATTACTATTTTCTATAACAATGATATTAATAATAATATTGAAAATTATTATTACTATTTTTATTAACAATGATATTAATTTTTTAAAATTAGATTTATCACTAATATATATGGTTTATGTTCATGTTGTTTTTTTCATGTTTATACTTTGTAGGAATTTGAGCAAAACAAGGGATGCTTTAGATTCCATTAGCCTTCATAACATTGACCTAACTTTATATTTAAAATATTGGTGTTAAAACATTTTACTTTCATAATATTTTGATATTTTGTTTAAGTTGAATTACTTTAAGTTAAAGATCTATTTAATCTTGACTATTTAGAAATATTTTAAAATTTGAAATTATATTTGTTTGGCATTGTGTTTGTATTGCATAATTTATAATTAATTTATCTTGAATTTGAATTATGTTTGTTAAATTTATTTATATATATATATATATATATATATGAACAGTACAACCCCGAAACGGCACGCCAAAATACTCCGAAACTGAAACATTCTATTTTAATTGAAAAAACAAAACACCTACCGAAACGGAATTGACAACCTTGAGCTTCTCATAGGAAGTGAATAAGTTAATGCAAGAAGAAGAAAGCATATTTCAGTCAGAGCTCTGGCTCTCAAGATCACAAGAAACTTTCCCTATCCTGATGAGAACTGTCATCAGGCTTGAATCTATAGTTATCAAACTTGACCTTGTTCAAATTCAAAGTCCAGTTTACATCCTTACATGTTGGGCGGGTTAACCCGAGGATAAATGTTTTACGAACCAGAGGACATGATGAAGGCTGGAAGGAGGGCAACAAGAAGCAACAGCAGCGTTGAAGTAAACAGTTGGTTAGTTCTGTTAGCTGGAAGTTTCCGTTTGTAGTTGGTCTGTTAGAAAAGCCGGCATCGGCAGTAAAGTTAGTAGAAGGAGAAAAGCTTGTATATAAACATGGTGAACATTTCAGGATGGGAAGGCAATAAGAGAAACATTTCTTCATTTTATCTCCTCTCTTCTTCTCTCTCAAAATCCATCTTCTTTTCATCTTGCTAAGGAGAGATCCTTAACACAAAGATGAGGACAAGGCTATCAAAATCGCATTTTGGATCATACAATCCTACACTAATCTACATCTTTCCTTCTATATGTAGAATATAATAGAAAGGGATGGAGTCTTTATATAACGGGATTTTTATTCGTTCAAGAACTTGGGAGGTTTTTTCTCCTCGTTGATATACTTTGAGTTTTATAATATTAAAGTTTTGTATAATGTTTGATCCACGAGTTATTCCTCATCAAACCAATTTAATCCAAAATTCTCAAGTTATTTTACGGAATTATCAACATTTCTTTCACTCTAAAAATTAGAAAGTAGTGAATACCAGCATTCTCTACATGTTATGCTACCTTGTTGGCCAGTGCCATTCAAAAATCTTTCAACATAAATAAATGAACATGCAGGTGTTTCTAATATATTTTTTATATGAAGAACAAAAATAATTATAAATGAAAAAGATGATGAATAAATTTACTTAAATAAATCTAGAATTGTATGCATTAACAAATAAAAAAAATTGGTAGCATTAACTAAAGATTAAATTAGAAAATTGAGTAATATATGTAAATAAAGATACATAATCTCGTGTATTATGAATCAAGTTGTTTATTGAAACCAAATCTCACACGTATATTTAATTTATTTGAATAATTTTGTATAAATACCCTCCACATCTCTGAAATATCACACAACGCCTAGCATATCCAAAATACATCTATTATTTTCTAAACTACTTCCTTAATTCCACCTCCAACACAAGAGGTAAAAAGAAGTTAAAAAAGGAAATAATTGCCATTTTAGTTTTCTCTCTCTTTCTTTAGCAACTTTAACGGTTATTTGCCCTATTTTTTTTTTGGATCGTTTTGATATATTAATATTAAAAATAAATTTTAAAAAATAAAAAAATATTTTGATATTTTTCTAAGTGAAAATACTTTAAAAAACAACTATTACTACACTCTCAAATATCTCTAAAGAATTTATCAAACTTAATTGTAGACTAAGCTCGATAAAAATCCAAATTTATGTAAAAAAGAGTCTATATATTGTAACATCCTTAAAACAAGTAATGGATTAACGTGGGTAATTTGAAAGCAAAAGTAGTTTGGATGTTACATGATGCTTAAAATAAGGAATGATTTTATCAAGTAAGCTAATAATCTTGTAGGCCGGTAGATTCAGCATGCTGATAGAAGAATAAGCAGAAATCTTTATAGCAAAAAAAAAAGTTTAAAAGAATGTTTTTCTATATATCAAGATCCCACTCAAATCAATAACAACTATGATTATAAATTTTATTTGTAATAAACTTTTTTATTCTTGAATTTCAATTATCTTATAATATTTTTATTGAGTAATTAAATTATTATTATTTTTAATTGAAATAGACATAAAAAAAACCCTAAACCACTGTAAACGACAACACTGATAAAGGTAGGTAATTGCTGGAATTGATTACTAATATCGTAATAATTAATCTACAAGTTACAAAAATATATAATGGAACTATCTTTCACATAAAACCCTCTTTGTTCCATTTTATAATGTTTGCTGGCTTTACTGGTTGACGTCGTATTATTAACGCAGAAGGATGAGACCAGGCTAAATTATCTGTTTTATAAAAATGTAATGCTTCTATATTGATTTTGTATATTTAAATTAATTTAATAAGTATTTCTAAATGTTTATTTGAGGATTTAAACTTAAAAATCAAGAAAAAAAAGCATATTCATAAATCAAAAGGATTGTAATTTTATTTTACAAGTGAAATAAACAGAAAGAATTTAAAACAACCAATTTGAAAACAATGTTGATGGAAAAGAAAAGGCCTCGCACTGCCAGACCTGCATGTTATTCTACTGGTCTAGATGTGCCACGCTTGGATGAACTTTATAATTAAAATAATAAAAAAAAAAACAAAGAAAGAAAAGAAATGAAGGTGTAAAAATGTTTGACCGATCGATCTAGATTGATTGGATTAACATTAATACTTTTTTATTAAAAAAACAAAGCAATTTTATTTTTTTATTAATAATAAAATCTTAATAACTATGCTTTCATCTTTATATATCTTCAATGGCTACGTATAAGCTTAGATGCAAAATCCTCATATATTTTTTACTATTTTTTTTCTCAAAATAAAAACCTAAACCTCATAAAACTAACTCCACTCTAAAATCATAAAAAAATTAACTAAATATAAAAATTTATTCTCAAATTCTATGCTCTGTCTGTTTTTCCAATGATAAAGTCAAGTTTTATGGATAATAAAGTTGTTTAATTATCATTTAAAATCTTTTCACAACCTTTTTTATACTGTCCTTCTAAGCAAATTTTAATATTTTCTATGATTTGCTGTGAATCTTTTTATGCCATTGCTTTGTTTAATGTGGCAAACCCAAATTGCTATTTGCAACCAAAATATCATCTACGTGTAATAAACAAAATTGCAATAGTGCTCTAGGGAAAGAAAAAAAAACACTGAAATTGAAATTTAAGATTGTAGAAAAATAATGTCTTTTTATTGTTATTTTATTTCCATGTCACTTTAATTAATTGTGTTCTAGTGCTTATTCCCGAAAAATCAATGGAGTTTTTTTTTTTTGCATTTAAAGAGTGTTTATGAAAAAAATTGATTTTTTTTATTTTTTTTGTTTTAAATTAATATTTTTTTAGTATTTTTATATTATTTTGATGACTATATATCTTCAAATTAAAAAAAAAAAGATAAAATTACTTAAAAACTTGATAAAATCGTTAATTATAAAAGATGAAACAATGGTTTATAAAACAAATAAATACTAATTAATTATTATAAATACCTCTAGCGTTTGGGGTTCCATTTCCATATACCTCAACCCTGTACTTTGCGAGGGTTTCTTCGAGGGCGAGCCAAAAATGAGAGATTGAATCCAAGCTGTTGATATAAAACCATGAGAAAAATCCAATGGTGGATAGGAAGTCCAAGTCATCTGTCCACGTCAAAATGATTTCCCTCTCATAACAAAACCAACCATTTGGCGCCATTTTACATCTGTCATAACTGAAATTTCTTTCTTGGCACAAGTTAAGTTTGATTCGAGGGGGAGGAAAGAATTGCACTGGACACAAGGTTGTTTTCAAATCAAATGAACCTAGACAATATGACCATTAGGATTTAGTTATAGCAATACACGCGTTTTATTAGTGTAGGGTTTGTTAAGAAAAGATGCCACGTGTGGCCAGTAGCGAGAATATAGGAGGTTATCTTCATGTATATGATCTGTAACAGAATTGGAGAAGGATAATAATGAACATAATGAATGAATGTTGAGCTGAATTCGTGGAATTCTGCTTCTACCTCTCTCTTCTTCTTCCATTTCCATCCCTAAGGCACCTCTGGATGTTTTCCAGATTGTTCTCTTTTTATTTTCATTTTTATTTTTATTCTCACAAAATAAGAAGAAGCTGAGTCTACCGATGGGTCTGCTACTACCCTCTTTTTACTTTTTTTTTTTGGTTTTCTTATTTTGCGTTAATTTGAATTTGGAGATGATTTGTTTGATTAAAAAAAAAATCTGGGTTTTTCTATTTTTGTGTTCTTGAATTGATTTTGGGGTTTGAAATAATGGGTTCTTTGATTTTATTTTTGAAGAAATTGAGTAACCCGGTTGATTTTTGAACAAACTTTGTTTCTGGGTGTTTCTAGTTTTGTGTTCTCGACTTGATTTTGGGGTTTTCAATCACGGTTCTTTGAATTTTTTTAAGAAAGAGGGAACCCAGTTACAGAAATTAAGGAATCAATGAAGTAATTCATGTGTTTTGTTTTTTTGAATTGATACATGCAGTGAAGAGTGCAAGAAAGATGTGCCAGTGGCTTTATAAGTTTCCAAGGCCGTAGTCTTGATGCTAAAATCAAGATGAATTCTAGCTAGTTCAGTTCCATAATGTAGTCTTGATGCTAAGAGGCACTAATTTTGTTTTGCTATCTGATTAATCAACTAATTGTTTGTTATGATTTGAGGATTGTGAATTAGTGATTTGGTTTGTAGGAAGACAACAACCTTGACAGAGCCAAAAGCGAAGAAAGAGGAGAAGGGCAAGGATTAAAATGCAGTGAAACGACCTCCCATTACTTTCTTTCTCCTCATATAATGCCCTTTGTTGCTTGTTTGTGTGGTGTAATATAATGGGATGATAATGTGTGAATATAGGGAGTTGGGTTTGTATTGATGTGTGTTGTTCTTTAATTAGGGTTGATCTTAGGAAAGAGTATAAGGAAGGCAACCCACACTCTAAGGATGTTAAGAAGATAAATGAAACGTAATGTAGTTTTGTCATTTTCAATTTTATTATGTTGTTTAGGTTGATATACTAATAATTATAAGGGGTGATCTTAGGAAAGAGTATACTAATGCTAATGCTGCATTTGATGAAATTCAGGCTGCAAGGGAAGGTGGTGAGAGATGGAAATCAATGACTAATGAAGTGAGTGTTGGTTTATCTCTTCTTCTTTTTTATATATATAAATCATTGGTGGACACTTATAAGCTATTGAACGATGAGAGTGCTCTGTAACTGTTATGTTTTGATTTCGATTTGTTTGAGGAGAAGAAGCCTTACGTGGATAAGGTTGTTGAGCTGAAGGCAGGGTATGATGGCTTTAGAGGGTAACAATGCTGAAAATGAGGATGTGAGTTCAAAATATCTCCTCAATTTGTTGATTTAATGAGAATGTTGTTATGGGATTTAGAACCTTCAAGCTTAATCCTTTAATGAGTTTCGGGATTGTGCCTGAAATCTGATACATTTAAAGTCTCCAGAAAGTTGTTTGTCCTGTTGTTTAAGCTGATTTCATTTGAGCTCCACTGAGGATATTCATCTGGCAATTTGATCTCTAAAATATCAAACTTCAATTTGTTATGTGACAGCTTGAGCTTTTGCAAATTAGACATGTTGGTGAAGAAACCACTAATGCTATTCATTAGAAAGTTATCAGATAGGTCTCAAAAGCTCAAAGAATCTGGTCTTGTAAATTTTCGAAGGTTTTCTTTGAGTTTATAGTTAGCTAGATGAACACCTAAAAATTCTTTATCTTTGATCCAATCAAGAACTGACCCTAAACTTAGGTTGTTGTAAGTCAGGTCTTGACCTGCAGCTTCTCAGCCCTTCTCCTCTCTCATTTTCGATTGAGTTTTTGGCTTGCTTTTGTCAGACATCTCGTTGCTGATGTGGCTTTTTTTTTCTCTGATTCGCAGGTCATTCATTCCTGGATTGTTGCACACTGTAATGATTGCCCATGAACAACGCTTCAATTTGGCAAGTTATTCAGATTATAATTTGTGTCGGGGGAAGTGCTGATTGAGCGTCCTATTCATCTGGGATCAGTTTCCTAGAGCCTAGCCATTCCATCTTCTCTGTGGGTTGGTGGCTGGGTATGGTCTTCATGCAGCCAGGTTTGGTAAAGCCTTATTTTTAGTTTCATTTGATTTGTTTTTTTTTTTAATTTCCCGCACACCCTTACCACTCCATTTCACTTCGTTTTAGGATGGGCTGCCATGTTTGCTTTGGCTATCATAGTTGCCCTGATTAGCTTCTTTCCCATCATGTCAAGTTGTCTAATTTTTTTCTTTAAGAGAGTAACGGATGGTTAATTGTTTTTTCCCCCTGAAAAGCGTGGTTGTGCGCTCTCTCGGTTTCTTTATTGCATTTGTTTTTTGGTTGTTTTCTCTATGCTATTCTTGGCTTTGGTTCTTTATTTTTTTTTCTCTTGGAAATATCTATTCATTGTTAGTTTTTTATTTCGATTGTGAGTATGGTTGTGAAAATTGGTTTTGCTAATCTTTGTTGAATGTTTTTGGATGGGTGGCTGTAACGGCTGTTTTGATCTATTTGCTCTGCATTCGTTTCGGCTTTTGGTAATGTTTTGCTCTTGCAATCCCTATTTGGTGTTTTTTCTTTGGGTTTTTTTATTGTTTTGATAGGTTAACCAAAAGATTTGGCATCTTATACGTTGGTTTTTTTGGTTTTGGGTTTTGTTAGCCATGTGGGGCCTCTTCTCCTGCGTTTCCAGCTTTGTTAGGTGAGCCTATGTGGTTTTATTTTGTTGATAAGGTCAACCATTGATGTCCCTTTCAGCTCTTTGTTTTTTCCTTTAAAAATTAGTGCATTCATGAGTTGTTTTGTGTTGTTTTATGATGTTGTTCCTTTGTGGATGTTCTAGACTTCAAGTTTGTTGCTCTTGGTTATGGCTGGTTGGGTGCTGAAAAAATTTCCTTCTTTGGTTGTTTTTGCGTTCATAAGTAGCTTCATGTTGCGCGTTGATGCATGTTTAAAGATTTAATTTTTTTTTTACTTTAATTGTGGCTGCTTGAATGCTAATGAGGTTTCCTAGAAAATTTTGATTATGCTTTAAAGATGATTTACTAGATGTTTCAACACTTCCAAGGCTACATGTTTCATAAAGGATGATGCACAAAGTAGTTAAAAGAATTCATTGGTTGCTAAATGTTTAGGATTTGATTTTTTGAAACTTAGTTGTGTTGGTGTTTTAGAATCATGGTCATGAATGGACTTGTGGTTGATTACAGGGCTGTCTGATTTTATTTAGGCATTCAAGCGTGATTCTGTATGTTGTGGATCCCCTGATCCTTTTTTTTTGATTGGTTGTGAGGAACTTTTGGTCTTGCGTTTCCAACTTTGGAGCATGGGCCTATGCTATTTGGTTTTTGCTGGTAAGGCCAAGCATTCAGTTCTGTTTTGTTTCTTCTTCTTCTTCTTTTTGTGAGGTTGGTGACTTCATGGGTTGCTTGATATTTTTCTATGAGATCATGACTTTATGCATGTTCTTAGGGTTGATATTGATGACTCTCAATGGTGGTTGTCTAGCTGGTAAGAAATTCTTTTTCATGTATTGTTTTTTGTGTTCATGGGTTGATTGATGTTGTGCGTTTGCGCATGTTCTTTGAGGTCCATGGATGAGCATTTCATTTCATTTTGCTGGCTCAGCATCCTATTCATCACTAGATTTATGACTTTGCAAGGTGCAGTTTATGTTGGTGCTCTATTAGCGATCTCGGGCCCTATAATCAGGTTTTTTAAGAGGTTTTTATTCTTCTCTTCTTCTTTTTTTTTTTGTTATTTTCCTTGAATTTTCCAGCCTGTTGTGCAGCACATATGCTTTTGTTGTGATCTTTGTTTATGTAAATTTGATAAGGCATATGACAAAAATCCTGGTTAAATGATTCTTTCTTTTGAGGTGAAAGATATTGGAAAACAAAACTTGAAAAATTCAGTCGTGCATGAAGCGAATGAGCCTCTATTAGAAAATCTTGAGAGAGCATATATACAATTAGACATTGATGAAGAAGAAGCAATAACCTAGAAGTTAAAAATCATGAGATCTTTTTTGAAGGGAACAGGGAGCAGAAGAAGAAACTTACTTTGCAGTTGCAAACAGCTCTAGCTTGGAAAATACTGTTGTCCTATGGTTTGATTTGGTTGTTAAATATGAAGCATCATGCTGGGAGATTGAAATGCAATTTTGGAGTGATTGTGTTTCCCTTTATAAGCCACAATTAACATGCTAGGATCCTCCAGGCTCCTTTCTACATGAGCTGTCGATTGAAGAGGGATGGTTTTACCATTTCTGTTCTACCTATTGTTTTCAGGAGTTACAAGTCAAGTTTTTGGTACTTCATTTTTATGTTAGCAATTTGTTTTGCTATTATTCTGCAATTTTCTTGTATCATCTGATATTCTTAATCTTGGGTGTCATTATGCTGAGCGTTGCATCCACTTTGATCAGGTCTTTGGTATTTTACCACAGCAGTACCATGGTGATGGGGATCATCCTTGTAATACTGTGGTTCTTTTTCAGGTAGTGTAGTTCTAAAGCCTTCGTTCTTGAAATTGTGAATTGTGATCGAATCAGTTAGCCATCCCTGTTCCTTGTTTTTCTTAATATTTGTTGAACGTGTAAATGAATCCTTGGAGTCAAAATGCATTCCAATAGGCATCGCTAATACATTCTAGTTGTTCCTTCATATGTTCATTTCTTTTATGTGTGATTTGCTTCTTCTTTTTGTTAGTTCAAATTGGTATCCTAATTATTAGAGCCACTCTAAATGATTTGGAGAAGAAAGTGTGAATCACTCCAATTGGATCCCTTGTACAACACTGATGTTCTGTGAGCCTATTCTTTACATCATTGGTATAAGGTTATTATTTATAGAAGAATTGGATTGCTGACAGGGGATGGAGCTTCTGCCAACAGGTCAAAAGAGCTCGCTTGCAATTTTCATGTACTCATTCCTTGTGTGTATCGACTTTCTCATTTCACGTTCAGTTTTTTATTCACCATCAAAAGAAGGTTCATTTTTATTTTATGATCGTTGTTGTTGAGGTTGGTTTGGGAACTTTTCTCTTTCGCTACTTGCAAGGATTGTTGCATTCAATACTCATGGAGATGGGAATAAGTAAAGACATGCATTATCCTGTATGTAAGTTATAAGTATTATGATATTGAGCTTGTATCTCTGTTCTAGAGAAGATTATGGTTCTCCTTTGCTTTTGTAAACTAGTTAACATTTAGGCTCTGTGCATTTTTACAAGTCTGAAGCTGTGAACTTGGTTACAAAAAAAGCAGTTGTTTCCTGGATGCAAGCAAGGGTCCTTATGTTTATAGATCACGTATGCAAGGCTGCCCTAATTCTCTCTGGTGATATGTTTCCATAGAAGCACTCAACTAAGGATCCTTATGTTTATAGATCACACATGTAAGGTAGAAATTGCTATGATGGTAGTTGAAAGTTTAAATTAATACCAGTTCCTGTTTGATGGTTAATGGTTTTAATCCATGGGCTAAACTTCTTCACGCCGTTGACTGTAGATTACATTTTTCGAGCAACTGAAAAAGCTATTGAAAAACACTTTCTTGTTGGTTTCATTATCCTCTGCTGACCGTGCTTAATTAGCTTGTTGAAACTGTCCAGCTTCATGCCAGTGCTGGCAGACAAGGTTCTACTGCTGTTAAATATGCTTTGTTGGATACTATCTTAATCTTGTTAGTATCTGTGAAAACTCAAACTTTCACCTATGAGAACCCTAATTTCTTGTTACCGATGTGCTTCTTTGCCAACCTTGTTAGAATTTACAAGAGCTGCCAATTCAAGTATCTTTGTGCATTTTGGTGAGTTTGGTTGTTCATTCCTCAAGTTCTTTTTTGGAACCAGCATTTTTCTTCAAAACTATTTTCTGCTTTGAGCTCAATAAGAAGGTTTAAACCAAATTCTTGCATTATAAGGTTTATTCTACAGATAGAAGAAGTGTGTTTGTTGACCTGAGGATCCACATTCCAGATAAGCTTCTTCAACTTGCTCTAATAAAAAAATAATAATAGAATTTACATCGCACACACATAAATATTCACATTCATATCCATATTAACCGCTTCTATCTTAGTGAGAAGCTGTCAGCTCCATCCATTTTTACATTCTGACAAACACACTTATCTCATAAAGACCACAGAAAACTATGCAAGTCACACATTTATCTGCATAAGTTTCCAATAACCATTTCATGGCGTCTTCGCATTGAAAGATTAACAACGCTAAAATTCAAAATAGTTGGAGTTGGATAATACATTATCAATATATAATTTATAAATCTATACTTTATATAAACTGGAGCCTTTTTCTTTTTTAAAATCTTGGGGTCAACTAAAGAGTGTTTTTAGCTTTAATTGTATTTGCTACTAAAAAGTGATTGGTTAGTAATCTCAGTAATAATCTTATTGGTTGTTATTAAATGAAATTAACTACGTTAAAATTGCGTAGGCAAGAAATGATTAGGCAATTGTTTTTAAAAGTAAAAGTCTAACAACATTTTAAATTATTGATTTGAAGTTAAATTATCTTGTAAGAATGATATTAGAATAATATTAGATTGTAATGATTAGGTTGTAATTTTTAAATATTAACAAATCATCATTAAATTCAAGTTAAATTATGTTGTAAGAATGATATTAGAATAATGATTGAAAGAATGCTGGATGGCTATTGATTTTATCATTGATATGTGTATATTTTGATACATAGTAAAATTAAGCTAATTAATAATGGCATGTGATAGTGTCCGTCCTATATATTCCAATTTAGGTTATAATAGAAAAAACAAATAATCATCTCTAAGCTATTTGTAATGCACAGAAATAATTTTAAGTTAAATTATTTTGTGATATTAATATTACAATAATGAGTGATGTTTATTGATATTATCATTGATCACAAGTATAAAAGATAATAAGATATTAGTCTCTAATAATTGCTTTTGATTATGATTGAAATAAACCATTTTTAAAAATAAGTGGAACTAATCATTATCTCTAATAATTGCTTTTGATTAATTTTGATAATATGTCTAAAGAATGTTGGGATATGAGAAATAAACCATTTTTTAAAAGAATGAAGTCTAATTATTGCTTTCATTATTTTGAATACTTTAATTGGTTCTCTCTCCTTACTGCATACTACAAAGTAACGGAATAATTTAAACCCCAACTTACCTGTACACGTCTACCCTCTATACTCTATAGATTTTTGGGATATGAGAAATCTTGGGCCACTCAGAGCCATTCTCCTCTCTACAATTTTTTGATAGATGTGGACATCCCCACGAAATAACCAATTCCTTTAAATTGGAGAGGCGTTGAATGGCTGTTGAACTTGGCATATACTTGAGATTCTTACAGCTCATTATCTTAAGAGATTGAAGAGAAGAAAGGTTGGCCATCCATTCTGGCAATGCTTCCTCAAACTCCTCTCCATTGAAATCATATATAGACAATGCATTGAGGGCAGTGAGGTGTTGAAGTTGGTGTGGTACACTCTTCAGTTTATCCCATCCATATATCTCCAGGGATTCAAGGGACCCACTCAAGTTGAGGTGTTGGATTGAGTTTAAAACTCCTGCAGGAAAAGCCTCCATCTCCTCTGAGTAACCACCGATTATCAATTCCTTCAGTTGCGTGAGGCCGGCTAACCAATCATCCTCTGGGATATCACTCAAACTCCGACACCGACTGATGGTTAAATGAACAAGAGAAGGCAATTGTCGTAAACCATGCCAATCAATACTGATGAGCTTATCACATGATTTAATGGTTAAACTTCGAAGCGAAGACAATTCTTGCAAATCACTGATATGGATAAGCTCACTCCAATCATTTATTACTAAACGCTCTAGAGATGCGCAACATTGTAGTCCGCTTGGAAGAGCTCCCAATTTACACCCATCAACCATCAATTCCTTCAAAGAATATTTCAATTCTCGGAAATCACCAGGAATTGACATCAACTCACGGCAGTGACCTATCATCAATTGCACCAGAGCTGTGCAGTGTTGTATGCTTGGAATGGATGCCAGCTTTGAACACCACCGAATTTCTAAAATTTGAAGAGACGTGAAGCCACGAAACTCACCAGAAAAATATCTAAGTTCAGCACAAAATCCAATATCAAATTTTACAAGAGATGAAAGACCACATATCGGAATGCTTTTCAATTTGCCACACATCCAAATGCTCAACCTTTCAAGACAAGGAAATACTTGATCACCTTCTCCACCTGGTACCATCCATTCTTCAAGACCATCCATATACATCAAAGTGAGTTCTTTTAGTGCTGGAAACAGTACTGCTTCACTGCCACTGCTGCTACTATAGAACTCATTGCCTATACATTTCACATTAGGCATTCTACCTATCCCTAGAATCTTAAGGCGAGGAAGACATCCAAGTGTTGGGAGTTGTCTGTTCTTGCTGCAGCCTTTCAATCTCAGCACCGTCAGATTATTGAGTTGCAATATCCATGATGAGAAATTTTCACCTCCATAACCCTCAATTGTCAAACTTCTTATGTCTGGGTGAGGCTGCAGGCCTTCCAGCACATCCTCGCTATTGACACTGCTGTTACCTTCATCATCACTCCATTCAAACACCAATTTGTTCATTCTTTTTCCACTCAGTTCTGCCTTCTCAGCTTCTTCTCTGTCTCTCACTTGCTCAAGCTTGCATATCTTCAATGCTCCTCTTAGTTCTTTCAAACATCCCAGCTCTTCAACCATATGATCTGGACCCACAACAAAAAAAGGCAGAGTTTGAAGGCGTGTTAAAAGTCTCACCTCAGCTGGCACTAGCTTTGGATCATTAAAATGAAGATGTCTCAAGCTGACTAAATTCCTCATTTTCTTGGGAAGCTTTTCTAGTGACTTGCAATCAGTGAATCTTAATGTTTCCAAATGGTAGAGCTTGGTGATGGATTCCGGCAATGCTCTGATAGCAGTATCCGAGACATCAAGATATCTCAAATATCTCAGCTTGCAAATTGAATCTGGTAACTCTGTGATATTAGCCCCTCGTAATTTGAGAGTTCTCAAGCTCTTGAATTTCCAAGACCCATTGCATACATCAACCATTGAGAAAACAGTTTGCAATTTGAGAGTTCTCAAGCTTTTGAATTTCCAAGACCCATTCAATACATCAACCATTGAGAAAACAGTCCGCAATTTTCTAGCATCAACCGCTGTTAATGCTGCCTCAACATCCCCACAAGATATGAGATTTAGATGACGAATATGAGATGCGCCATCAACGGCCAAATCCGCCTCCAGATTTAACACTTCTGATTTTGAGACCTGCAATGCAAGATCATGCACAAGATCATGCATCTTGCAACTTGTTACGATCTCATACCCATTCCTTTCAATATCTTGGAAAAAGGAATTTGCAAGCAAGTCATTGAAACACTTGTTGCCTTCGTCTTCCATCCTTCCATTTGATGGCCTGAGAAAACCTTCAGCCATCCAAAGTTGAATTAGCTCTTCCCTTTCAATTTCAAAATCTTTAGGAAAAATGGAACAGTATGCAAAACATTTTTTCAATGTTGGCGATGACAAGTAATCAAAACTTAATCTCAATATGCGCAAAGCTTTATTTCCATCCTGAGAATCCCAAATTCTACTGTTTAGAATTGACTGCCACTGTTGTGCCTGCTTTCCGTGAAGAGTTCCTCCCAAAACTTTAGCAAGTAATGGAACACCTCCACATTTCTTTGCAATCTCTTTTCCAATAGACTCGAAGTCTGAAGGTATTGTTTCTCGTCCACCCCTGCTCACCTTTTGATTGATAATGGACCAACATTGATCAGCTGATAGTCTCCCTGGCTCGTGCTGAATCCCAGGAGAAGTCTCCATCATGTCTGCTACTTTCTTACAGCGGGTTGTAATAACAACAGCATTCCCATTCCTGCTGTTAATTTTTAACAATCCCTCCTTCAAACCAGCCCACTTATCATAGTCTTCATTCCACACATCATCAAGAACAAGAAGAAGTGTTTTGTTTTCTAGCTCTTGCTGAAGTTTTTCAAGAATTGCATCTAGATTGCTCAACCCACCAGTAGATTTATCAATCTTTTGCAACATCTCTCCTAATATCCTCCTTTTACTGAAATCATTAGAGACACAAACCCATAGAGTCACATCAAAATGTTTTTTCTCCCTCGCTAATTGACAAATTTTCTTTGCTATGGTAGTCTTTCCAAGACCTGCCATCCCAACAATAGGGACAACAGACAGAACTTGTTGACCGATCGAGCCAATCAGCAATTTCATAACTTTATAGACATCATCCTCCCTTCCTACTACAACTTCTGAGCTTTCAAGCAAGGAATCTGTCTCTCGGTCTATATCCCGGATAACTTCAGGAGCACTCTCTACATGTTGAGATGCAATTCCCAGCCCAAAGCGAGTTGCAAGTTTCTGAATCTCATCCAGTGATCCATTGATCTCCTTAACTTTTTGACCCATATTCAGACGGAATGCAACAGGGTTGTGCAGTGAAAAGCAGTCACGTACCTTTCCCTTCTTTTGGTCTTTTCGGAGAATCTCATAAGCAAACTCGTCTAGATTATCTTCAGCATCGTAAGCTACATCTTGTAGCTTCTCCAGCCAAAGCTTCGCAGACTTGTCTGTTACGGGCCTTCTGGCTGCATCTTGGAGCACAGCTTGGATCATGGTCAATGACTCTTCGAGCTTTAGCAGATGCCCCTCCAATCCCCAGGCAAGTCCGATCCCTTCAGCAGCTATGGAACTGACCCTTGTCAAAGTCTCCTCCATGGCAAACGTAAGAAAAAGCTCTGCTGCCATGTTCTCTTGTTTTCTTTGGGAAATCAAGGAAGAAAGATTGAGCATTCAACTTGAGAGAGAGAAGAAGGGTCTGAAAGTTGTGAAATAGAGATGAAATGAAGTGCGTTTTGGAATGGGGAGATGCATTCAACTTGAAAGCAGAGGGTCCCTCCCTCACTGTATTATAGCGTGTTTGTCAGTGTAGTTATAAGTGCTTTTCAAATAGCTTTTCGTACCGACATACATGTCAATGATGTTTTTTCATTTTTTAAAAATCATTTTTGACATCAGCACATCAAAACAATCCAAAAAATATAAACCACACTTAATTTTAATAAAAAAAAATCAAAATTTAATAAAACACAGTTATAAACACAATGCCAAACAGACCCAAAGGGTCCCTCCCTCTCCACGAACCACGAACCACGAACCACTGCTGTCAAATTAGTCATGCAAAGGCGAAGAAAATGACCCTACCTTCTTATCTTGTGTGTCCAAATCCATCTAAGCCTGTAGACCACTTGAAAGCAGAGGGTCCCTCCCTCTCCCTATATTCTTTTGACACGCACAAATGCACAATGAATCTAAAAAAATAGTGTCAGTACATAGACTTCAGTTGTGTATGAAATTAGGATTGAAGCTATATTTTTAAAATTTTCGAATTTTTTTATTTAAAATTAATTTTTTTTATATTTTTATATGATTTTAATATATTAATATTAAAAATAATTTTAAAAAATATAAAAAAGTATTTTAAATCGTATCGGACGGTTGTTTTCTGGGATTTTACTTTTTAAATTTTCCCTCTAAAATCTGGAATTTTCTACTATTTTTTCTGCTAAATAAATTTGTTGAGCCATTTATTATGTTACTTTAGGGATATTGACGATGCAATCGAATTTTCTGCTATTTTCTCTACTTTTATTGGTTTTTTTTTTTCATAGTTTTCAAGTATCTTAATACTAACTTGAGCACCCAAAAAATTAATCAATAAAAACTTTAAAGAAATTATAATTGATTTAATAACTAAAAAGTCCTTATAATTTAATGTTACAACTTTATCACCAAATTATGAAAAACAAAATCCTCTAATTTCTCTGATCTTTTTTCCATAACTCATCTTCATCTTCTCTTTTCTTCTATCTCCTCCCCTCTAATTCCTAGCCTCTACGCCATGGTATAAAAAGAAATTCCAGTCAACCCTGTGGAACTAAAAAAATTTAACAATAAAAACTTGTTGTATATCATTTTTATTTTATTTTTACATAAAAAAGGTTAATTTTTTTTGAAATAAATGATAATAAAAATAAATAGGTCTTTATTTATTTTTTTACCAATAAAAAGTTAATAAATAAAATAAAATATTTAAAATATTTTATCATAAATATAATGTTTCATAAATAAAAATCAACCAAAAAATAATAACATATTACATTTTCCAAAGATACGAGTGTTCTTATAAATCTTGAAAAATAGAAGGTCTCACTTTAGATATGAAGAGGAATATAATTCTTCTAGGTATAGAATCTTTTTCTTAAAACAAGCTATTTAAACAATAAATTTCTCTTAAAAACTCTACTTGATCAAGGCTAAACATTTAACAAGATTTTTTTAACAATACTTTAAAGACAAATCAAAATATTCCTTAAAGTATTAAATCATTAAATTTCACTTGGCAACATATGTTTAAATTCATATTTTTACAAATTACAAATCTTGATTTGATTTTAAAAATAAATTAAGATATTATAAATCAATTTTTTAAAAAAATAAGATAATTATGTTATATTTTATAAAAATATTTTATATAAAAATTGTATTCGGTCATAAATTTTAATAAAATTAAATATTTATACACATATTCTTACTTAATCTTCAATACTAAAATTTGTGTTTACAAATCCTTACAAGGAAGTTTAATAAAAAAAAATTCGAATCGAATCTATATTTAAAAACCTCAATTCATCCACTTTGCTCTCGGAAAAAGAAAAATAAAAAAAGAAGAAGTCCCATTGCTCTTTTATTGCTTGCTGTCGAGGCTGATGGTAGTGTTGTCATCACGAATCCACTTCTCTCTGTTATAACCATCTTTCCGTGTATAGATTGAGGTATTGTTTATTTTTATATTTTAAAATTATTTTTAAAAAATATGTTATTTTTAAATTAATATTTTTAAAATTATTTTGATGCGTTAATGTTAAAAATAACTTTTAAAAATAAAAAATATTATTTTAATAATTGTTTTTTAAAATATTTTAAAAAATAACTACAATCACACTCTGAAACAAACCTGGTTGAAATTATAAATAATAAGCAAGATTAGTGTAAGACCCAGACTTTTAGCCCAAACCTAAGCCCAAGTTAGCCCAAACCCAACCTAAGTTAACCTAGGTATTTAAGGAAGAGTTTCAAGAGAATTTCTTTCCTCTCTTCTAATTCCTGTAGCCGCGGTGACCCTCCCCTCCTCAAACCAAAGAGTTTAGTTTTTGATCTTGAGTTTTTGGTTCAAGAAAGGTGGAAGTAGCAAGTAAGTGGTTCTCTTTTATATTACTTTCGATTATAGTTGTTTATGGAATGAGTAAAGAAGAGATTAGCGTTTATAAGGATTGGAAGTTTTGATTGTTAAGATTAATTCATGATTATTAAGGGTTTAATGTTAAGCGATTGATTTTGAGTATGTTGTTAAAAATAAGGATTTATGAATTGATTTGTTTAAATTAATTTTTATGGGTTAAGAAATTCATTTTTACCTTGCTGTAAAATCTGGACATAATGGTCTTGAGGTTGAAGATGACCAAATTTTATTTTGGTCCTTGATTTATGAAAATTTCAGTTTAGTCCCTAAACTTTGGAAAAAAAATTACAATTTGACCCCTAAATGTATTTTGAGATTCTGGATAGTGTTATTATGAGGTTTAGGATGATGAATCTCAGTTTGATAATTGATTTGGAATATTTTCAGTTTGGTCCCTCAATTTTGGGAATTTACATTTTAGTCCCTAAACTTTATAAAAATTGCAGTTCGGTACCTGGTTCGTTCTAGACAGAATTAAGGATGGTTTATGGGTGAAATATCAGTATGGTTATATATTTACAGTTTGGTCCAGTTTTGGTAAAATTACATTTTGGTCCCTGTTTTGGATAATTGTCATTTTAGTCCCTAAACCTAGGAGACTAAACCTGGTTTTCTTTTATGCATTGGAATCTTTTATTCGTGTTGCTTTGAGTTTCTTTTGAGTATATTTCGTATATTTATTGTAGATTCTCCTAACGATCCTCAATAGGTTTTTCGGGTCTTTCATCTGATATTCCTTTTAATCTATATTCTTTCGGGTGAGTGGGATAATCTTTAGTATGCATATAATATAAATAAATATGTATGTTGATTATACGATGAGTACAACCAGTAAATTTCTTGAATATTTATATATATTGCTTTATTTTCCGAGTACTCATTTATTCTTGAATTTGCACTCGCAATTTGTCGAACTAAATTCTATTTGATATGATATACATTTATTTGATGATTATATGAATATCTATTATGCCTTGATATGAGACTTGTCAGTAACTCCATGCTAACGAAGAGTAGTTAACCTATGTGCACATAGTATTCTGTATATTTAGCTGATGAGAGAGGCATCAGCCTGTGGCGACTGATCATCCCACAGTGGTCACCTTCGGGTGTCATTTGGTCACTTTTGAGTGTCATCTGGTTATTTTTGGGTGTCATCTGATCTCTGACGTGTATTCCACTACGTTATGATAATATGTTTAGTATGTATATGCATATGTATATCAAGATAATTCATCTTGCAAACTATTAATATTATAAATATCTAAAATGTATATTAAATATTATTCCCTCACTGAGTTGGTTGAACTCACCCCTCATTCTTAATATTATTTCAGGTTTTTAGTTTCTGATAGCAGTTGGACTTTGTAGAGTGTTCCTGCTTCTTTAATTTTGGTCGGTATGCCTTGCTTGTTTTGCGAGGCTTTCCTTTTAGTTTTGATTTGATGTCTTAGACGCTCTACTATTACCTTGTTTTAATTAAGTTTGGATTTTGACAATATAATGAGTATTATAGATTATTGTTTTTGTTTTAATTACTGATGAGGAGTTTTAAACTATTTTTTGGTTTCATCAGTTTTGAATAATATAATATTTCTAAAGATTATGAAATGCTGCGTATTTTTGAATAAATTGTTCTTTTGATATGTTCGTTTTGAGGCTTAGCGTAGGTGGGGTGTCTTTTCGACACCTCTCCTGCGTTACCGGTCATAGACCCGGGATTCGGGTAGTGACAATTAGCTTCAAGGGTAACTTCCTTCTCCCCTGGGAAAATAAGAATAATGAACAATATATCTTGCCGGAAAGGAATGATAATCAATTACCAGCTGTTTATTAATTTGTGAGATAATAGTAAATGACCGATTCATCCCTCGCTGGTATATTTGCCATCTCTTCAGGCAGAACAGAAGGACCCTCACTGGCATGCGCTCCATCTACAAAATGTTAAGAAAGCCCTGAAATATATATTGGTGAAACGGTGTATCGTAGCTAGTTAAAATGATAAATTGATCTGCTATTCTTTCTGCGTCATAATCTTTTTAAGCCTTACTCTATAAATAGGAACACATTTGTTTTGTTATGCTCCAACTGCTCTAATTACTTTAGGATGATTTATATAATTTATAGATATTAATTTGAAAAACAGAAATTTATGGAAAAACAATGTCTTTATTTTTGTATTAAAAATTGTTTTTAAAATCATTTTATTTGAAAAACCACGCACGCTTCTTCTAATAAAAAAGATATATTTTTATTAAAACAAAAAATATATAAATAAAGAATGAAAGTTTTGATTAAAGAGATATATTTTTTCCCTTTTAATTTAAATAATTAAAAATTCTTGAATACTTATTTAAATCACCAAGTTTTTTATTTATTAAACCAACTATGTTGCCAATTAAAAAAAAAATATGTTTTTGTCAAAATAAATAATAAAATAGAATTTTGACTTTTTTCTGTAAAATTAATTTATCAATTTTTTGACAAATACTTATTTTAATTATCTTAAAATTAAATACAAATAAATTTCCAAAAAAACATCGTGAAGCTGTGACTGCGTGGAAAGCTTGAAGATACAGAGGAAGTCGCAGTAAATAACCTGTTCTAATATTGCCTTGCCCTGTACCTGCCAATACATACACATATACATACACTACTGTGTCGAAAAGCAAAGATTCTTCATTGCTTCCCTTAGTGGATGACATCTTTTCTCTTTTCTTCCCTTCCCTTCCCGTGTATCCACTCCCTGTCTAATGTTATTTTTTTTAAAAAAAACAAAAAAATTGTAAGTCTTCTTCCAAGTCTTTCTTTCTTTCTTTATTTGATGCAGCGAGTTGTTAAAGAGATGATTTAAAAAAACAAGCATATTTAAATTGCATTTCCTAATCTTACGTACAGTCTTCTGCCAAGTCTTTTTTTATATAAACATATATTTGAGTTAAAGTATTCTAATGGCCGGCCAGTTGCTTTCTAGGATTCTACTTTTTCAATCAATGTGATGAGATTTGTCATATGATTTAGTATTATTGCAGTACGAAGTCATGCATTCACTACTTGTTCAAGGCCCTCAATTATATTTCTCAAATGGGACACAAAAAATACCCAGTTAACATCGTGATTTTGATGGCTCGTCCCAGAAGAACTAAAGTAGACTCTGTACCCTTTTCATTACAAGATAGCAATTCACTGTATCCATGAAAAGGACCTTTTATTTTTCAGCTAACCTCCTAGCCATATATCAATCAAGCATGCATAACACCATGGCTTTCATTTTATATATTTCACCATATTCTGAACTTGATTTGCAGCGTCAACTAAATTTATTGATCATATTGACAACATTCCATGGAACGTTAAACCGACGTCATCATGTGTCCGGAAGGCTTGAAGGAAATGTGTTCAGGAAAAGGAAACGAAAATAACAGAGAATAGCAATGGTAGTGAATCTTGGGTCTTCGAGAACGCCATCAAAAGGATAGGAAATAGATGTGGAAACAGAAAAGTCTGCTAGGTCTGGCAGACAAGAGAGCTAGAGATCTGTGCATCCGATGTGATCACCCCCATCGTCACCCTAAACATTAATTTACAATAACTGGATTAATTATTGATCCATGTTTATTTGAACTTATTTGATTTCATATAAAAAACACTCATGGTGGCTGCGTTTTCCTGAATCACATGAACTAACCCCTGTTTTTAGCTAGGTTCTCTTTGCTAATGGACTTTTCTTCGAGTCTTGTGCTAATACATAGGTAGCACCGCACCCAGATGTGCCTGACCATATTAATTATTTCATTCTCCCTTCCTATGCACCAGTCCTTAACCTCATTATCCATTTCCATGTGCTTAAGTCTATTCCCTCAATAGTTTACAGAAGTGTTTGCCATGTGATACTGCGAGATGCCCCCTTCCTTTCTGCAATTCTTTTGTTTTTTCTGTCTGGCTAAACGATGGATATTCATGAACATCATTAGAAAACGAAAATAATTACTGAATTTGACATTAATCACCGTGCACCCCAAACTATATCAGAAAACTGATTTCTGATGTTCTTAATATAGTCTACCTAATAATGACTTTGTCTTAATTGGCTGGTCACAGCTGGCAAGGCTTCACACTAATAATTTGTCTTGTTCTTGTGTGATCTCACCTATTGCTCGGGTCCTTCATTTTAGAAAATTACTTCGTGTCTACTCCCTGTCGAAGTCTTTCTTTATTATTTTTTTTTTTTTAATTAAGCAAGTTGTTGAGTTTGATAATGACAGGATTTTAAAAAACACAGTTAATTGCATTTTCTTGGATGTTTGTATTTTGGAGTAAGCTAGCTGGTCATACTAATCTTACAGCCATTTAGTCTTTCTTTCATTATATATGTTGGTAGCCATTTTTATAGCCATATGTCCTAATGAAGACTTTTTTTTTACCAACCAGATTGCTGCCAGTTTCTATTCTTTAAAATAATTTTATCTCACTTCGAATCCTTCATTAAAGTTGTAGTCCTGGGCGCATAGATGAATTTGGGCTTTCGAATCGCTTGATTTCAATATCAGGAGCTCAAAATATTCCTGTTTGAATATTTGACGAGAATTCTGTCGCGAGCAAGATTCTGACCAGAGTTGCACTAAAAACTATGTTTCCATCACGATTTTGCTGGTTTTTATTTTTAGGTTATACTCTCAATCATATCGGGATGCTCGACATTCGTCAGTTTTTGAATCAGATTAGGAGACCATTTTTTTTACCAACCAAATTGCGGCCCAATTCTGTTCTGTAAAACGATTTTATCTCACCTTGAATCTTTCGTGAAAGTTGTAGTCCTACACGCATAGATGAATTTGGATTTTTGAATCGCTTGATTTTGATATTAGAAACTCAAGATATTCAAGTTTGAATACTAATGAGGAAGTGAAAATTCTGCCGTAAAAAAAAATTCTGCCGCAGGAAGGATTTTGCCCCCCCAACTTTGAGGACTGAATTGAAAAGGGACTGGAATAAGGGAGGTAATTGCCGATATAAATTGGAAGAAACTTGGCTGGGTTTTAAAGAAATAGAAAAAGGCATAAGATCAGCAAATCTGCCACCATGAATTACGTGGCTGCTGCTGTATTATTTTTTCAACAACAAACGACGCCGTCATTGTTTTTACTTTCTTCAGCTGAGAAGAGAGGCGACACCGTTTTGAAACAGCCCCATTATGGTACTGTTTATTTGTTTTTTCAGAACAGTACCTCCCCCTCTGCAACTCTTTCCTTCCTCTGCAGCCGCTCCTGCTGGTTTGTTTTCATCCCCTCGTCCTCGCGTCCTCAGGCCAGTTTGGTCTGTACGAGTGCCACCTATTGTACTCCAGGTCTGCAGCTGCAAGTAAAACAATTTTAGCAAGGGAATGGCCGTGTACGTTCTTTTGAAGGAAGACAAAGGGACCATTTAAGGGTTGGGATTTTACCCCTAAGACAGACGGCTAGGATAAGAGGGGGTGGGGCTGGTCTCCAAGTTTGCTTGGCTATATGAGCAAGCTGGAGAGAAGGACGAAAAAGAGAAAAAGAAAAAGGGGGGAAGAGAAAAGAGAGAGACAGAGAGAGTTTAAATACAGAGAGAAAAGAGGAGGCGGAGAAAAAGAAAAAGGGAGAGTTAGCATAAGGCTGAGGTTAGAGAAGCCGAAAATCATTGAGAAGCTCCTAACGGCAGAAAAAGAGGAAGGCTTGCTTCGGGTCATTGTTGGTGAAAAGGCAGAAGCTTTTCCACCGGTTGCATCTCGTTTCTCTGCGTTCAAACGTGCAGGATCAGCAGGTATGAGTCTTGATTTTCTTTTTTTCTTTAACATCTGTAAAGCTGTTTGTTTGGTTTTCTTTTCTTTTCAAAATCTGTTTTCTGTTTCTGTTTTGGGACGTTCGTTTTCCATCTTAGCAACAAAGTTGTATGCTTGCCCACTGAATCTCCCATGCCTTAATTTAGATTATTATTCACGTTAGAGCTGCGTTTGTTTTTCCTTCTGCTGGTTACTCATACGGCGACTCATTTAGAGAGAAAAATGAGAGAAAGTCCTCTTCAGGAGGTGATGTTTCGGCTGGCTTTGGAGTGTGCTTTTCCTTCCTGCTTTCTTTGAAAGAGAGATAGCTGGCCATTTGATTTGTTGTTTCTTCTTTGGTGTCTTTGATATACATGATATAAATGCATGCTCTTTCGGCTTTCATTTTTGTATAAAACCAACCATGGCAGCGTCATAAATTAGAAAAAGGGGAGGCGAGCAACGTGGTCTGTATTAGGTTCGGTTTTCAAATGTTTGGCTTCCATGTGTGTATGACTTAATCCCTCCTATCGAAGATGATGTGTCATGCTGTACTTAGGCTTTGAGTTGATAAGTTATGTTTAGTTTCTTGTTCCATTGCTGTGAGAAACCGTGGGTTGCAAAGGTTTTCATCATCCCTGCCTTCCGTTGCTTTGATCGTCACTTTGCAAATGGAATATGGCATAGGAATAAGTGGCTTATAGGTGCAGAAGAAAGAGTAAAAAACGTGAGGGAAGGTCTGTCTAATTAAAGGAAAGAACATGAGGGAGGGTCTGTTTAATTAAGGGACTTTGTTTTTTTTTTTTTTCCGGCGGGTTTTGGTTGCATGCTTTCTGTCTCTGTTTTGTGAAAATAAGATAGCATACACGTTATTTTTTAGTCTCAGCATTTAATATGTGTTCTTTACCGTTGTGTGAAACGAGCATGGCATTTGTTTCAAGATAAAAAGGATGGTGGTGGGTCACTGTGTTTCTGTTATAGATGTTAGTTTCAGAACCTTGTTTTTTTTTCGGTGCGTGTGGACTCGTGTTTTTCTTTTGAGAATAATGGGCAGACTTGTATTCAAGATTTAAGTTTAAGTTTGAATGCTGGGGCTCGGTGGTTTGTGTTGAACCGTGGTCAGCTTCCTGTGAATGCTGGGATACATACGTGTACGGTTTGTTTTCTTGTTACTGTGGTACTCGGTTTAATGGCATAGTTGTGTTTTTTTTTTTTTTGATAAAAATGTAAAATTCTTTTTTGTACGATGCATACGGCCAATTCCCTAACGTATTTTAAATTTTTTTTTAAAAGAAAATATTCGAGGTTTCAAAAAATATATTTTAGCATAGATTTCTTAAACACAAAAATTATTTTTCTTACATCTTGGATTTTACAACATGTTTATAAATTCCAAAAGGTGTTGGCCAATATTCCAAAAAATAAAAAAATCTTATTTTTGGGAATTCATTTTTATTCACTGTTAATGTTTGGATAAAGAAATCCTAAATGGGTAAATATCCAAAATATTATTAGAAATAATTTGTTATTCATTAGTAATGTTTGGATAAAGAAATCCAAAAGGAGGTTAATATCCAAAATATTATTAGGAATAATCTGTTATTATTCACTACAAATGTTTGGATAAAGAAATCCCAAATGGGTTAATATTCAAAATATTATAGGGGATAATTTGTTATGGTTCACTGTTAATATTTGAATAAAGAAACCCCAAGTGGTAAATATCAAAATATTTTCTAGGAATAATAAGTCATTATCCCCTAATAATATAAGGACAAATAAACCTATGAAAGGTAAATGTCCAAATATTGTTAATAGGAATACAACTTATTTATTTTTAACATAAGGGCAGATTTATGCCTAAAAATTTATTTAGAACAATTTAATTGTGTATCTTTGAAAGAAGCCTCAATTATAATTGGGGACATTTCAAATTTTGATTCCACAATTTATAAGTCATGAAAGCATGAAATACTAAGGAAAAAATGGGCTTTTATATCACCTTGAATTCCCTTGGATTTCTAGCTTAATTTTTTCTTTTCCTCGCGATTTACGAGTCGCGAACACTTGAAATACTAAGGGAAAATAAGCTCTTAAACACATTGAATCTCCTTAAATTTCTATCTTGGCTGTCTCTAAATTCATAAATTCTAAATTTGTTTCAAATCAAACATAGACTTCAAGAGATCTGCACCGTTTCTCTTTGGCACTCTATAGACATATCTAAAGGTATGATCCGTATTGGCTAAGGGTTCTTTCCCTTAGACTTTGAACCCAAGTTCGTTCATCAAAGCAGACTTATCTTAGGAAACTGATGGGATTAGAGAATATCAATACCACAGCAATTATAAGGCAAACCAAACACCAAGCAGCTTACCTTAGGTAGGGCGTGCTAGGGGTGCTAAAACCTTTCCTTTACGCAACCAGTCCCTTGCCTTAGAATCTCTGAAAGACCAGTTAGGTTTCCTAGTGACAATAATACTAGGTGGCGACTCCCTTTTTGACAAAACAAAGACCTCAACATCAATCCCTGCTACCAGGAAGGGTCACCGTGACGTCGAGCTCTCGCGAGGGTATGACAATATATATAAATAAAGGCATTTGTTAAATTATCTACGTAGTTTGTTTATGGTAATCCTCATTCAAATGTTCAAAAATCTTAGTTTTCAGAAGCACAACTGCTTTAAAAGAGTTGATTGGAAGCTTGCATAGTCGTTAATTTCAAGGCCTATGAAATTAGTTAAGATACACGTAAACTGACCTGGACACACACATTAATCTTAAAAAAAAAAGTTCAGATTAAACTATGCACTAACTCATAAGAATAGTACTTGAGACTCATAAAACCTGTTACACACTCTTAAGAAAACCACCTCATCATTGACTCTATAAAAGATCGCTCACCAGAATTGCCTGAAAAATGATAAAAGAACTTATGATCAACAGGCCAAATAAATGTACGTAATCCGATTCTAATTCGATGGAGGAGATGAATCTTTTAGTTTAAATGATTCACAAATCTTTCTGTAAAATTCAGATTCTTTCTATGTATGTTTTTGTGAGGGAGCTAGCTTGAAGCTAAAAATCAAAAGGAGAAATGGCCAGAGTTGGCCAAACAATATTAATATGATTGTAACTTAGTGTGTGTTTGGTATTGCGGTAGCTGTTGTGGTTGTGGTTTGAAAAAAATAGTTTTATAAAAAGTGCTTTTAGTTGTGGTTGGTTTGGAATTTATATATGTTTGGTTAAAACTGTGGTTGAAATTGAGGTTAAATAAAAAGTAGTTTATTGTGTTTGGTTAAAAATTGTGGTTCAATTTCATGTTATGGTATAATTACCTAAAAGGACTTCATTCATAATATTAATGAACAATTACATAAAAAGTAATCTTACAACCATTAAAATTTTGCAAAGACACCTAAACATATTAGAACAATAATTTATAATTGTGTCATTAAACTTGCAGCAATCCCATCACGTACGTAATCCATTCGCGAAGGCATGTGGTGTCCTTGCATTTGTGCACGTGGAGCAACATCAGTTAGAAAATCATCGGGCACAAAATCAGGATGACGATCAAACTCCATAAATGCCACATCTTGCATTGAAGTTCTTCTAATGTAGTTATGAATTGCCATGGATGCGACAACAATTCGAACTTGTGTCTTGTAGTTAAATGATGGCATATTCTGTAGGATTCGCCATCTTTTTTTCCAAACTCCGAATGTACGTTCTATCACACAACGTAATGAAGAGTGCACACGGTTGAAAATTTCTTCACGATTTTGTGGTTGTCCTCGCCTCCTAAATTCTTCCAAATGATATCTCTGACCTCTATATGGACCTAAAAATCCATATTCATTAGGATATCCTGAATCAACCAAGTAGTATTTCCCTGTAAATACAAATATTTTTTTGTAAATTCAAAAATGAAAAAAAACATTAATTATCACACACACACACACACACACACACACACGTTACTACCTTCTGGTGGCTTAGGAAATTTTACACGTGGATTGTCAATTGCTTCGAGAAAAATTCGTGTATCGTGTGCACTGCCATCCCAACCCGCCCAAACAAATGTGTATTGCATGTCAAAGCTACATGCAGCCATAACATTCTGGGTTGGCACACCTTTTCTTCCGATAAATGGAATTTAGTTTTATGAAGAAACACATGCACGCACATGTGTACCATCGATAGCTCCTACACAATTCTAATATACGAGAAACCAGCAACAATCATCAATTTGAGCTGACTAACAAAATAAATTTTGCAAATTCATTTAATACGATGTGCCATCAATAAATACAATTAATGACATTACCTTGAAATGTGGCATATACCTTGGATTGTTCATAATTTCCCACGGTGTGTTTACAAACCCGGGATCTGCAGGTTGTATTAAATCTGCAACGAGCGTACAAACTGATTTAAGAACTTCATTAAAGTACCTACTAATAGTTTCTCCTGAATGTTGAAATCTCTCCTGAACTTCTCTGTTGGAAGCACCCAATGCTATTGTATAAAGAAATATTCCAACTTTTTCAAAAACACACATTCTTCTAGATGCTTTTAACCCATATTGGTTTTCAAGTTGAAAGCAAAGACTCTGAAATGTCGCCGCATCCATCCTAAACATGTTTACACAGCGAGTCCAATGTCCATATAATATTTTGTGCAACCATTGCATTCCAGTGTTGTACGAATCCATACAAGGTTCCTTATATATATACGTATTGTAATATAATGCTAGGGCACCCGCCGTGCATATAACCAATTTCTGATGATCAAACTCTCTTTCCCAAAACAGCTCGTCTTCTTCATCTGATGCGTCGTCGTCATCATCATCAGAACTTTGATTACCACTGGAATCTCCATCGTTAACAGAAGAATTACCATAATTAACGTAATCGGCTATGTTCTTGATTACATCATCATAACTCCCCTCAAAAAGTGCTGAAAACCAGTGTGAATCCATATCTATCATGACATGCACATTTTTTATTAATTATTGAAAATGTTAAGATTTGTTAAAAAACACTATTATATGGATGTTACTGTTGTTCTTAATTCATTAAATTCTGATGCAATAATAAGATTTCTTTCAATGTACATTTTGGAGTCCTACAATGGCAATTAAAATGCCCAAAAATTTCTTGAATGGGAGCAGTTAGAAAAACAGAAGTTAAGAACATATAACAAAGAAATGAACAGAGACCCAATTATTTATTATTTACAAAATGGGAACAACCCACCAGACAAAGAATATTCGAATCTTCCAAAAAAAAAACCCTCAAAGCAAAAACATGAACCAGTATTAATGAAACAGTTACTGTTAAAAAAAAAAACTCACAAGGATAAAGGAAAGAAGAAAAACTCAATACACCATGTTCAAAAGATCCCAACTTTAGGTTACCCATCAAAGCATATAACCCAAAAATACTGTTGCAGATTCCAAAGGCATAACAATACTAATTACAGTGGAGTTGAAAGGAACAAAGTTGGAAAGACAGAGATCAAATACCTTTGACCGGAGATGGAAACAAAAGCCAGAGTGATGAATGTAAAACAAAATAGATAGAATTGGGGATTAATAAAACAAACATTTACAAACTAGTGAAAGCAATTTTGTTTATAATGAATTGCATGACATTGAAAGCAATCAACTGCAATTAATAATTAATAAAATGCAACTTACGTATTACAGATTGTTCACAATACCAACAATGTAGCAACACCACCAATTACACCACTAATTCTTCTTGGAAAGTGACAATATAAAAGTGAAAACCTTCCTATAATTGCTGCTATTTATATAGAAATACACAAGGAAGTAATATTACAAAACAGCAACCTAACTTTCAAAAGCAACCTAACTTTCATATGTGACATACACAAACTGAAAATTTTGATTTTACCAACCTAAACCTACCGTTCAAGAGCATGTAACCTAACATTCAATGTCAAGAATCCATACATTCAAATTGTAATAACAAGAAGCATCAATCTCGGTTTCCATGTAGTAACCAACCATTCAACATTAAGTAGCACAAACTGAAAATTATGATTTCAACAACCTAGACCTAACATTCAAAGTTAAGTATCCATACATGAAGTCAACATTTTAGAACTCATGAAATTCTAACCCAACAACAATATTCAGTGATACATATGTCAAAACAGACATAGTAATGGTGTTCTAAGTACTTGGTTACGAAAATACACAAAAAGGTGAGCAGAGAGTTCAATTTCCAGCAACAATGGGAGCACAGGAAGCCTGAAAAAATGGTGGAAAAGATTTCAGAATACTGAAAATGTTACTGGATTATAGAATTCAACATAAATAAAAAGACATGAATATGTTAAAAAGTTCAGAAGACCTGACCTTGTCCATCTAAGTTTTTCTTTGTTGGTCAAACATTATTTTCAGCCATGAAATTTTTCTATCAATATAACCCATTGCAGCCCACATCTCCCTCTTGCTCCTCGCACAAAAGAATTGAGTTGCAAATGTATGCAATGCACTACCAAAGGTAACTCCATCAATAGAATGCAGTTCTGCCATTACCTCGTCAATGCTACAACCTTTTTTATCTCTCGAAGGAGTTATGCTCTCTCTCGGCTTGGAGACAGTCTGAACAAGTTGATTCAGACATGAAAATAATTGTGCTCCCATTCCAGTTCCCTTTTTTTTTCCGCTTTGAGGTGTAGTGTGATGTGCACCCTTTCTCTTTGCACTGTTGGGGTTGCTGCTACTGTTTGCCACATTGCTTCCACCAACCATATTGCTAACGTCATGTATGAAATCAGGGATTGCATCCTCTTCAGAGTCGCCACTTCCTTCTTCCATATTAGTTTTCTCATTGGTTGTATTTCTCATTCCAGCAGCATCCCTATCATCTTCATCTGATAAGAGTCCTTGTGAGGGAGTCCAAGCATATTCTCCCGTGGCCACTATGTTAGCAAACATGATATCATACTTGGCACACAATGAGGGCTCTATGCCGACATGCCTAAACTTTTTTGCTCCTCTCATTTCCTGTGTAATGAAAGCTGGACGTACTTAGCAATGATAGTACATTAACAAATAATACAATATGACAAATAATTTTGTGAGGCTATTGATAATGAAAACATAACCTGAATTTTTAATTGCCACCACTCATCAGTTGCTGAGATAGTCCCAAGTTCAGTTGACCAACCAACTCCAGTTTCAGTTATTAATTTTTTCCATACCCTCCAGTCCTTTTTAATCCCATCCTATTTGTTTTTAAGTTGAGCTTTTGTTAATGAAAGTCCTGTCTGATCTTTGAATGATTGTATGACAAATTTCCAGTCAGCTTTGTCGAAATGGGTGTTTGGTCTCATGCCTCTCTCAATTGCTGTAATGCAAATGTCACAAAATGTGTGCAACATTGCCTTGGTCCAAGAAGCTTTATCATATGTGTCAGACCCATCCATTGCTTAATGGATGACAATACAAGGAAAAATTAAACAAACAATGAACTATATAAATAAGATATTAAATGCTGATAAGGGCTGAAATTAGATAGTAATAGAACAGGAAATTACATTTCCAGCAAAAGGTCAACCAAAGAATAACAAAAGATTTAATGTTGACAAGGGATGAAAAAATAAATTAACAATTATCTATAATAGCTTGGTTTACAATGCAAGAAAAATTAAACAAACAATTAACTATAGCTGACAAAAAATTGGTCAACTGTTTATTGACAGGGGAAAGAACATGAACAACTAACTATGGACAAATGAAACCATTAACCTTGTGTCATCAATTATCAGGGGATGTTAAATACCCCACCCTCAAAACCCAGTTGATGCAAATAAGAAAAGGTTGCTGAATTTTATGTATTCAACAGCAAAAGCAACAGGGACATCGATCCAAAAGCATTCATAACCAGAAGGATTCATAAAACCTACCCAACCAAAATTCACTTTCTACTCTGAGTGATCAAAGAATGGAAAACGTTACTTTACATAAGCAGAACTGAACTGAGCAGAGCCACCACTGTGAAAATAAAACTTGAACCCCAAATGTGTAGTTTTATACCTCACTTTACAATATCCATTCTGTTAAGCTAGAAATTACTAAATCCCAAGAATGGAGTTATTAATCTAGACAAGAAGATTGCAATACACCTTCCCCACCACACCCTTTCCTGCAGCCTTGCAATTTTTGATCATATGTGTAAACAACTCGGCATTCATTGGAGGGACATTAATGGAACTATTAATGCTTGAAAACTATTAATGCTTTAAAGTTGCAGAGAGTAGTTTGCTTTCGGCCTCAATTACTACAGGTTTAACATGGCATCCCAACACATGCATAACTACCCACGGACAACTACATCTAGTTTAACATAGCAACCAACACATAAATAATAATGGAGATAAAAATCATCGGGAATAAACAAAATGATAAATAATCAATTATCACTGTCAAGATTAAAAAACAAAAGATTTTAAAAAAGGGAACAACAGCTCAGGTTTCACTAGAATCAACAACAATTAACTTAAAAATACTATACAAGGGGACCAGTGAAGTAAGCAATCTAACCCGTTGAAAATTGCAGCTTTGGTGTTTGAATGAAGCAGGATGTTGAAATCTTTTTTGGGGTTGTTGATTGCAGGAACACGGTTTGCTCTTCTTCTTTCGTTTCTGTTGATAAAGAGAAATGAATGAAACACTTGCAATTTAAACTTTCAAGAGTAAAAATAGTTGATTTATCAAAGGAAATCCACAGAGTGAGGCGTCGTTAGTTGACTGCACACCACCCGCTATTTTGCTAGCTTCTCATTTCGATGAGAGACCCGCAGAAAGTCATCACGGCCTCAGAAGGTTCAGCCGAGGGATTGGAGGGGGGGCTAGCCAGGTTCAGTGTCAGTAGGACATATAAATTAACTAACAGAAGATCAGAGCAGTGAAGACAAACTAACCCGTTGGGAATTTCAGCTGTGGAGTTTGAATGAAGCACGTCCAATGTCCATGTTTAGGGGTTGTTGATTGCAGTAAAATGGGTTGCTGCTGTTCTTGTTTTTCTGTTGTCAAGGCAAAAAGAATGACAACCGAATGTGAATAAAGAGACACAGCCATCACTTTAATTATTGGTGGTTGTGTAGCAGTAATTGTTTCCTGAATGGTTGTTGTGCGCAATGAAGAGAAATGAATGCAAAGAATGGATGAGAAGAGCAATGACAGAGAAGAGGATAAGTCGGTAATTTCCCATCTCTGTTATCTCTGGAAGTTCAACCTGTGGTTGAACTTGCAAAAAAGCAGCAAATTACTGCTTCTCTAAAATCACGGTCCTGCCTCATTTTACTGGTGGGACCCACGTTTTAAATTTTTGTAACATGTGGTAACCAAACACATGTTTCAGTGCGTTTTTAAAAAACGCAAACTCTACCGCTTAGACAAACGGAGCCTTAATGAATATAAAAGCAGCACTTCACTCACTAAAACTTCAATAATACTTTTAATTCCACAGAAGATTTCTAATTTAGAAATCATAATATTTCAGATGAAAAGCCAATGGTACTGACATCACAAAATCATGTATATCACTAGTACAATCTCATAATTAAGTGCGCAATTCTTCTACCTATCGGCCATGTATGCGTACTGGATACTGTTTTCGAACTAATCCTTCCCACACAAATTCCTCATATAAAAAAAAGGAAGAATCAGTAGATTCCATATCATTCAATAATTTGTGCATTTACACTCTTTTTAGGAATTCAGAAATTAACAGCGATTCCAAAAATAAAAAACTATCTGCTTGTTATACATAAAAATTATGTTAAAAAAGGAAAAGATGAAGTCTTGGACATGAAAGGGGTGTTTAAAAGTGAGTTTCAACCTATTTTTTTTTGTCAAAAATTATTTATTTTTGTTTTAAAATTATTTTTTTATATTTTTGAATCGTTTTGATATGCTGATATTAAAAATAAAATTTTAAAAATATAAAAAAATTGATTATAGACTAGATTCGATAAAAACCCAAATTTATGTAAAAAATAGTTTATATGCTGTAAAATCCTTAAAACAAGTAATGGATTAACGTGGGTAATTTGAAAGCAAAAGTATTCTAGATGTTATATGATTCTTAAAATAAGGAATGATTTTATCAAGTAAGCTAATAATCTTGTAGGCTGATAGATTCAGCATGCTGGTGACTTATAGAAGGATAAGTAGTAGGCTTGTAACTAATAAGCAGTAATCTTCA
>Ga0325414_1000370_pt1 | contig 35281 bp, 19 predicted proteins | sample PopdelMetagenome_8_FD_206183 | JGI IMG/M metagenome (GOLD analysis project Ga0325414, IMG submission 206183) | Populus deltoides microbial communities from Bellville, Georgia, United States - Leaf-PdKOR-R3 | ecosystem: Host-associated > Plants > Phyllosphere > Phylloplane/Leaf | place: USA... | reverse complement strand
CTTGCATCATATTCCTATACAGCAATAATTAATTGAGAAACTACGTGATGGGTTGCGACAAAAGTTAAAACAAGAATTGCTCCCCTTAAAGTTTGGGACAACTAGGGAACTAGTGAAAACAGTTGAGGCCTTGAAGGCTTGTATGAAAAAGGGCCAGTAGGGCCAGGTGAGTCTAAGCAAGCAAAAAGATGTTAAGCAGATATCCAGCTAACCTTCTTTTTCTAAAAGGGCAAAGGTCAATTTAGTCAATTAAAAAAATAAGGATCAGCATTTGGGTCCATTCAAAGTTCAAGAATGAGACTTTCCAAAGGGTAGTCATACTCGTAGGATGGTCTTATTGAGGGGACTTTAGAACAGAAAACATACCCCTAATGTGATCGATTTGGGAAGAGACATCTTAGGGACTGTTCTACCATACCTAGACGATGCTATATTTATTGAGGAGAGCATAGATGGAAGAACTGCCCTTATCTAGGTCAGAGTTATTATATTGTAGAGGACAAGGTCATTTTAGAAGAAATTGCCCTAGAAGGATCGAGTTTGCACATAGCCAAGGACAATAGATTATGAGCTAATAGCAATCTGTCACTGTTGATAAACTAGTGAGACAGGCATAATCAGGGGTTAGTGGTACAAAAATCATCCTGGATCGTCAGGTGACAGGACTCAGGGTAGGGTATTCTATATAATACAAAAGGATGTTAGGGCTATCCGGATGTTGTGACATGTACCCTACATTTAGATTCTTAACAATTTTTTGCTTTACTTTATCGTAATGCCACACATTCTTTTGTGGCAAAGAGAATTGAAAGTAAATTAAAACAGTTAAGGTAAAACCAGAGTTTGTTATTAGTATGCCTCTAGGAAAAGCAGTAAGTGTTGAATATATGTATAAAGAGGTTAATGTTATGGTGGGGGGGCTTAGTTATGGAGGTAGATTTACTACCTTTAAAACTCTATGACTTAGATTTAATTTTAGGAATAGATTGGCCGGGTAGGTATAAAGCCTAAATGGATTGCTTTGCGAAAACAGTGACCCTCAAGAAGTATAAGGGTAAGATAATGGTGTTTAAAGAGAACAGAAATTTATACCAAATAGTATTATTTTGATTATGACAGCTGCAAAGATGATGAAAGAAGGATGTAAAACTTATATTGCTTATGTCTTAAAGACAGAAAGGGGAAAAACTCAATTGTTAGACCTCCTAATAGTGAAAGAATTTCTGGATGTATTTTTGAAAGAATTATCAAGATTGTCCCCAAGAAGGGAAGCGGAGGTTTTCATTGACCTATTACCTGGAACTTCTCCTATAGCTCAGTCACTTTATAGGATGACGCTCGTTGAATTAGTTGAGTTGAAGATTCAACTGCAAGAATTATTGGACAAAGGGTTCACACGTTACAGTAACTCATATTGGGGAGCTCTAGTGTTATTTGTGAAAAAGAATAATATGACTCTGAGACTTTATATTCATTATAGGCAGCTAAACAAAGTAACGATGAAAAATAAATATTCGTTGCCATGGATAGAAGATTTATTTAACCAGTTAGAAGGGGTAAGGGTTTTCTCGAAGATAGACCTTAGGTCTGGATACTATCAATTACAATGAGACCATCATTTTTCTGGGTAGGTCACCCATTATAATGAGACCATTCTCCGTATTTTATTTTTACTTGGGTAGGTCACCCATTACAATGAGGTCATTCTTCCACCAGGGTAGGCCACCCATTACAATGAGACCATTCTTCCCCTTTTCCACTTAGGTAGGTCACCCATTACAATGAGACCATCATTTTTTCTGGGTAGGTCACCCATTACAATGAGACAATTCTTCCCTTTTTCCACTTAGGTAGTCACCCATTACAATGAGACCATCATTTTTTTTTAGGTAGGTCACCCATTACAATGAGACTATTCTCCATGTTTTCCACCCGAGTAGGTCACCCATTACAATTCAACCATTTCAAAAATCCTTGAATTTCAGCAGCAAAACCTTTCGACCATTTGAGTGCGCTTTCTAGCCCTCAAATGCTTTCAAAACAATTCATCATATGGTGAGTCCATTATCTTTTTCTTTTTCTTCCTTACAAAGCTTACTATCTAAAATTTCTTACGAGACGTTCTATCGTAATCATTGTGAAGAGGGGGGTAACTGTCATAACCCATTATTTGGTTATTCCTCGAAATTCACTTTTTCTCTTCAAAAAATAAAAAAAAATATTCAGACTAAAAACAAAAAAATCTAAAAAATAATAACAGTGAAAATAAGATACCGGAGCGCCCGAAAAATGGCTAGAATTTGGTTGAGAAGGTTCAAAAATACAAAGGTTGAAATTTTACAGTATACCGTTGACTGATGAGAGCCATGTTGATAAAGAAAAATTCAATTGAAGGAAGAAATATCCAAAATCAGATGTTTATGGACTCAATTAAATTTTATTGGAGGTTTAATTGAATTTATAGAGGGTTTGATTGCAAAAAAAATGATTTTTAAGTACATTTAGGCTTTTAATGGAAGATATTAAAGTTCTAGGGTTAAATTCGAATTTTTTAGAGTTGATTTGGTCAAATCAGGGGTTTAATTGCATAAATATTGAAGTTTGAGGCCAATTATGGACTTAATTGAATAAATTAAGAACCAAAGACCAAAGGAAAAAGGGTGCTGAAATCTGGGGTTTGAGTTGAAGTTCATCAGGGGTGTAATTAAAGATAAGTCACAAATTGAAAGACTAAAGCGTAATTGGTAGAAAAGTTACTATTCATCTTCTTCTCCAGCGAGGCTGCCTGAAGGGCCTCCTTCCCAAGGCGTTTGACGCCTCGTTTCTTCCTCAAATTAAATGAAACTTGCACGAAAACAATCCCCTAACACCTGACTACACGCTAGTATAAACTGTTCAGGTTGATCAAGGCTGTAGAGGCGGTGGCATCGCCCCAATGTGGCCAACCCGACCAATCATTTTTCTTGCACAAAACTAACAGTTCATCATTGCTACTTTGACAGTTAGGATGCTTTCGGGTCGAACCAAGGGCTGAGATTTTGCACTAGAAGAGACAAAGTGTCCCTCTTCCAGCGCCTATAAATAGATTTGATCTTCATGCTCCATGGGTGGAGATCATTGGGTCCAAAGTCAGCTGAAAACAGCCTTCCTCCCTAGAATTTTTCCTTTTCTGTCATCAATCTCTTCACATTCTCTCTCTCTCCCCACTGTCCCAGCCATCTTGTCATCACCGTCAGCTTTTCAGCCACTATCTTCACCACATGAAGCCAACACAACAACCGACCAGCCATTACAACCATCGGTCCTCTCCCCCTGCAGATTTTCTTCTTTTTCTATCTTCCTGCCGCAGCCACCGTCAGCCGCCACCGCTTGCACCAGCCGAGCCTCTTCGTCGCAGCCAAGCTTCCACCATAGGTCAGTCTCCTTCCGCTTCCCTTTCTTCTTCTTCTTCTTCTTCTTCTTCAATGGTCTCCACTGTTCACGTTGCATGTGAACAGGGGAGAGTGAATTAATTTACTCTCCACTGTTTATTTTTTTTAAAAAAAAATTCAGATTCCAAAAAATCTTTTTAAATTTTTTTTTATGATTTTCTCCTATATTTTCTATCTATTTTGCATAATATTGGTATGTATTTTTATACCATAAAGATACAAATCTATTATTAAAATACTCAGTTTTTGTCAAAACAATGCAAAAAAAAAAATTTGTTTTCATGCATACGGCTAAGTCTCTCAAAGATTAAAAAAAAATCATCACATCGTATTTTCATACAACAAAAAAATATATATATGTTTTAGCTTACATTTTGGCTTTAATAACCAGTTTATTAAAGTCATAAGAATTAGGCCAATATTTCAAAAATTCCAAAAAAATTATTTTGTTTTCTTTTAATATCCAGAATTACAAATTTATACGTAAAATGTATTCTCGATATTAAAAAGGTTTTTCTTTTACAGACATTAGAACGGTTAGGTTTTTTACCCCATAAGATAAGGACATACTTATTAAGGAGGATCTTTCTTAAACCATAGACGGACCAATAATTAGAAATACAATAACACCTTAGATTTTTATCAAACAATTAAACAATGCTGCTTACATTAGATAAGGCGTATATGGGATGCTAATACCTTTCCTTTACGTAACCAGTCCCCGTACCCAATCTCTGAGACTGGTTAGGGTTCCTAGTGACCAAAATATTAGGTGGTGACTCCCTTTCTTCCTTTCCACTAATGACAAGGAATCCTTGTCTCCTATATTTTCCAGATAGCTACATTGATTGAAGTGGAATATTCTTCAGCGACACCGCACACGTGCAACAATGGAAAGGCGAATATATTTTCTGAAAGATAAGATATTTAAGAATAAAGTGTTAAAAGAGGCATATGAGTCTAGATTTGTAGCACATCCGGGAAGTACTAAGATGTTAAGGATTTAAAAGATTACTATTGATGGCCAAGTATGAAGAAGGAAATGGCAGAGTATGTGTCAAAGTGTTGTGTCTGTCAGTGATAAAAATAAAGCATCAGAAGTCGATAGGGCTTTTATAACCATTTTTAATACCAAATTGAAGTGAGAGGATATCACAATAAACTTTGTATCTGGTCTTCCAAAAGGAAAAAAGAAGAATGATGGCATATAGGTTATTGTAGATCAAGTAACAAAATCCATTATCTTCTTACCTATGAAAATGACAGACCTAGTTGACAAGTTAGATAGGTTATATGTAAACGAAGTGATGAGATTGCATGGAGTGCTAAAGTCGATTGTCTCAGATTGAGATCCCATATTTACTTCCTGTTTATAGTCAAATATCTAACGTGCTCTATGAGTAAAGCTAAATCTGAGCACTGCTTTTCACCCCCAAACTGATGGAGAATTTGAAAGAATAATCCAAACCTTAGAAGATCTATTAAGAGCATGTATAATAGAGTTTGGAGATAACTGGAAGGATCACTTGCCACTAATCGAATTTACTTATAATAACAACTATCAATCAACAATCAGGATGACTCCTTATAAGGCCTTATACAATAAAAAATATCAAGCCCCTGTGTGCTAAGAGGAGGTTGGAGATAGGAAATTAATTGGGTTTGAATTGGTGCAACATACCTTAGAAAAGATGAGAATCATAAAAGATAAAATGAAAGCAGTATAAGATAGGTGGAAAAGTTTTGCATATCAAATGAAACGACCTCTTGAATTCGAAGTGGGGACAAAGTGCATTTAAAGGTTGTTCCGTGAAAACATATATTACGATTTGAGATAAAAGGGAAGTTGACACCATGATATATTAGACCCTATAAAATTAATAAGAGAGTTTAGGGCTGAGCATTTCCGGTTCGGTCCGGTTTGGAACCAAAATAAACAACCAGATCGAATTATTTTTTTTTAATTTTTTGAACCGAACCGAACCGAAAACCGGTTCAAACCGATTAATTTCGGTTCAGTTCGGTTTTTTTCCCTTCCAAACCGGTTCAAACCCAATGGTTCTCTCTACTTCTCCTGCAATCTCATACAACAGATCCCAAGTTGCTGGAGTTGAAGACCCATTCGGGCTTCCACGACTAAATCCTTGTCTACAACTGCACCCAACCTTGCAAATCAGGCAAAAAACCCAAGACCCGAACATTAGCCCCAGAAAACATAATCACAGAAACCAGAGCAGATTGTCCTACTTTAAAAAGAAACATAAAGGAAGCAATACCTTAGTCTTTTCGGTGCTGCAAGGGAGGTCGTTTCTCTTGAAATCATCTTCAAGGGTGGAGTGAGTCATTTGATGAGTTAACTCAGCCAAGTACTCTTCTTCATCACTCTTTGTCTCAGTAGAGCCAACGATGACCAACTTGTTTTGCTTTGATTTTTCACCAGCTAGAGAAGGAAGGGGAGGGGGCGGCCCACCAGCCAAAGAGTGAAATGAGAGAGATGCAGAGAAGGGAGGGCAGGGGGGAGAGTAAAGTGAGAGTGAAATGAGAGAGATGCAGAGGGGGCGGCAGCTGATGGCTTAATGCCTTACTCTAGGGTTAGAAAAGACTGTATTTATACTTGCCTTTTTTTTTGAAGTGCTGGCTGGTTGAACCGGTTCGGTTCAATCGGTTTCAAACTTCAGAAACCGAAACCGAACCGAACCGGAATTTTTTTGTGATTTTTTAATCGGTTAATTCGGTTGTTTTTTTCAGTTCGGTTTTTTCGGTTATTTTTTGTCCGATTTTCTTGGTTTATCGGTTTTTTTGCTCACCCCTAAGAGAGTTAGGCCCATAACATATAGTTGATTTTGCCCTTCCACTTGGCCAAGATTCATGATGTGTTTCATATTTCATTAGTATAAAAAAAATGAGATAGATTCTTCCCGAGTATTACCACTAGTTCCATTAGAAATCGTGGAAGATTTGACGCTGAAGTTAAAGCCAAAAAGGATATTAGACCGAAGTGAAAAGGTCCTCAGAAACAAGAAGATCCTTATGATAAAAGTATTGTGGAAGAACTCACAAGTCAAGGAACACACCTGGGAAAAAGAGACAGAAATGAAAAGAAAATATCCTGAATTGTTTGCAGATTCAGGCAAGAAATTTAAATTTAAGGATGAAATTTTCTTTAAGAAGGGGAGAATATAAGAACCCCAGTTAAATTTGTTTTTACATGATTTAGTAATAAAAAAAAAGATATTTTCGTAGAAGCTTTACCCTGGGAATAAGAAAGGTTAAGAAAATTAATGTAGAAACTTCTAATGGATTAAAAAAATTAAACAAAAATGATAAAAGGATGTTAAGCATTTATAAGACGGGTAAACTAGGAATAAAAAAGAAAGAAAAGAAAAATTCATTCTTCCTCTCCATTGGTGGTCAACTACTGCTAGGGGGAGAGAATTTCAAAAATTCTTCATTTTTTTCTCTTGAAATTGATTGAGTTTCATCATAAATCAAAGGGGAAAGCTTGACAAGTTTATTAATCAAGTTGCCAACGTCACTAGACAAGAATTGAGAGGATAAATTTGATGTTCTAGAGAGAGAATCAACTAGTTAACATTTGAAGTTCACTTTCAAACTTGGTAAGAAGTTTTAAACCCAATGATGTGATATTTATGGAATAAACTCTAGTTTTATGCATGAAATTGAATTTTTCTAGTTAGAGTTCTTAAAGAGTAATTTAGGGAAAATGTGTAATTGTTATAAACTATTACAATTAGGGTGAATTGTGTTACAAATAATGCCTTCTAGTAGATAATTGAAGAAAATATCATGGGTATTAGAGGGGATTACTGCCAGCCATAAAAAAAAATTGAGAGTTTAGGGAAAATTGATTTATTGCTTGTGAGGTGTTATGAATGTGTTTGAAATGAATTATTGAATTGAATTAATTGATATGTTGATTTATTTTACCGGTAAGGATTATCAAAATAAATTATTGAATTGAATTAATTGATGTGTTGATTTATTTTACCGGTAAGTAATATTAGAGTAATAAATTATAAGTGTATGATTTAATAATAATATAATGTATATGTTTGTACAGGTGAGGCCACATGCACCCTTCAACAGCAGGGGATAGCTAGTTAAGTGCAAAATCTAAGAAGGTTGTAGGCACCCTACATTGGTTTGATTGTTTTATTATTAGAATTCAAAACCATTTATTATTAATTCTTTTGAGCTGTGAATTTTGCAATTTGATATAAGTATGAGCTAGTTGTCCTGGTTTAGGAACTAACACTCGGTTTTGGGTAGTGTAAGCTAGATGTGATGGTGTAGGGACTAGCGCCCGATTTTATGCAATGTGAGTTAGTTGTCCTAGTGTAGGGACAAGCGCCTAGTTTGGGGTAATGTGAGCCAATTGTCCTAGTGTAGGAACTAGCGCTCTGTTTTTAGGCACTGTGAATTGGTAGTCATAGTTAAGGATCAAACCTTGAATTAAACAAAGTTATGTTTTGTTATAAAAAATGGGGGGACCAAAAAATTACATAAGATTATATTTTATTATGTAATTTTATTATGTTATGTATTAAACAAATTAGGTTCATCTCAATAACATGAAGGATGTTAATTAACTTTAGGATATCTTTTGTTTATGACATTGTTTTTGTTGGTATGTGTAAACTTTTGGGAAATTACCTTTGGTTGTAATTAAAAACTTAGAAACTAAGGTATTGTGATTTAACTTAGAAACGCTTGTATAGTCTATTATATGGTATAGCCTGTTTTATTCTTTTAAATTATAATATACGTATTTAATTAACTCATTGAATCTGTATGTATATATGTACACACACACACACACATAAGCACTTAATTGTTTGTTTGTGTGAATATGAAGAATATTGATGAGATTTTTGAAATGTGAAAATAAATTTGAAATCTTGAATTATTGAATAGAATAAGAGTTTGCAATGATTGTTTCCAGGATGATTAGGCAATGATTTTGTGTTGGATGTCAATAACTTGATACTAAAATATAAGGGGAAACTCTACCAAAATTTTGGTAGAAAATATAAAACAATTCACCCTAATCTTAAATTGAATTGTGATATCTTTATTTTTAAGTTTAAGTATAAATATTAGAGGTTGTTACATTTATGATTAAACTCAAACCTCTTTTTTACCATTTCTCATGAGGCAGATCTGTCATTCGATGTTATGTACTTCATGACATGCATGATGTTAAGACTAGTAGAAATGAACATGATGTTAATGTTGATTCAATGGTGGTAGATGATATGTAGATGACTTGGGTTCTCAATTTAAGAAAGATGGTATGAAGAGAAAAAAAGAGGTTAAGATGTATTTTGGTGATGGTTGTGAGGATCCTGATGATTTTAAATTAGATATTTTAGGCTGGTGAAGGTGTAATGCTATAAAATACAAGATTCTTTCTAAGGTGACACAACATGTATTGGATATTTAAGTATTCATAGTTGTTTTTGAAGTAGCCTTTAGCATTAACATTCGTATATTAGATCCATTTTGAAACTTTTTATCTCCATCAATAGTATAAACGTTTGTTTGTTGTCAAAATTGTTTTTGTGTTTAGCACCAATTCCAATCGACATTAGAGCCTTCATGGATTATATTGGAAATTCTAATATGATTGAGTCAGGAATTTATCTTACAAATTTTAAATTACTTATTTTATATTATAATTTTTTACATGTGCTTAATCTAACATGTTTAATATATGATTTTGTAGAATTTGGTGAAAGTTTAAAAGTCTCAACTAATTGTAAATAGTATTGGTGATCTTGGTGAGATGTTAGAATATAATTGTTTTGGGTAATTGTCTTACTTTAACTTGTTAATTTCCTATTAATTTTGTATTGTTAATTCTTTTACTTGTTGAACTCTAATAAGTTGCTAATTTGTTAGTGTTTCTTTATAGCATTAATCTTGTAAGATCTTTTGACTTTTGTTTTTTTTATTTTTTTTCTTCAAACTATGTTGGATGTTTTTGTTTATTTTTATCTAATCTAGATTTGTTCGTATTAGATTTGCTAACTTGTTGGTAATGTATCCACTTATTTCTAATGTGAACACCTTAATTTAAGGTATTTTTTTAATGTGTTTCTAATGTGTTGTTTTGGTATGGTCTTTTTTATTGAACCAAAAATTTATTTTTGTGTACACCTATTGAGAAAAAATAGTCATAGTAAAGCAAATTTGATCATGCATATTACATAGTGCAATGATTTTGTTGGGTAAGGATAAAAAAAGCAAATGTCTAAATGGGTTCATGATAAATTTAATTTTCAATTTAGTAATGGAGTTGAGTTTGATTTGTTAAAAAGCCTAATAAAAAAGGTTTGCTTAAATCAACAGGAACCTAAATTCAAAAAGAAATTGTTAAATCTCAATTTAATACAGATTCATTTAAAAAACCAAATAAAAACTCATTTAACAGGTATTTGGTTTTTTAGTTTTTAATGCCAAAAAACCAACCTTCATCGAACCAAACTGGTTTGGTTTGAACTGGTTTTTAGTTTAATCTAGGTTATATTCTCAAAAATATCATCTCTCGATTCAATTTGATTTTCATGTATATGTATATATAAGGTTACAAGTAGTTTAAAGAAACTAAAATAGATCATGTTCATATACATCTCACAACAAAAATGATAATATTATAAATAAAAAAAAGCCCATGCATATAAATGGGTGTGGAGGCTAAATGGGCCTGGCACCTGCCTCCAAAAGTAAAATCCTTTTTCTATACTCTTTTTTTTATTATTATTAATATAGGCGTTCAGGTCAGTTTGCGCGTACCTTGACTAATCTCACGAGCCATGAAGTTAACGATCATGTAAGCCTCCAATGACCCTGAGGTTTGTGGAACTCGAACTGGTGACCTCTAAAGAACAAATTTAGGACTTGACCAGTTAAGCTACACACCTCAGGATTTTCTATACTTGTCTCTATTGGTGGTGTATGTATAGAACTCTATATTTCCTCTTAAAGTTAATGATCCGTCCATTTTTTAATAAACATAAATTATCCAAACATTTTTAATTTCAATGGGATTTTTCCTTGAAAGAATTGAGATATTTTTGTTAATTTAAAAGTGGACGAAATTAATATTATGTCCATTTTTAAATTAACAAAAAATAACATCCACCATTAATGTGACATCCATTTAAATTTAGTTGTATGAATTAATTTATAGAATAAATTTTAATTGTTTAGCTAGAGAAAAAGTTTCTGTGACTTTTTTTTATTATAAAAAGGTTAAAGAGTTTATTAATATCATTCCATAATCCAACTTAGATAAGAGACTTCATAGTCATATTAGAGACGAAGGGTAAAAATTATAATAAATGAGAAGTGAGGCTAACAATTTATGGAGTGGAAATAACATCACTCATAAAAACAAAAAATAAAGAACATGATATTTATTTGCTATACATTTGATATTTCTTAATATATGGCCACTTTTCTTGTTATATGCATCATGAAGTTTTTTAATTAATATATCAAATGAAGTGATTTTCATATGTTTTGGCAGAGAAAAACAATTAAATTGAGATTTATAAAATTTGAAATTTCAAAACTAACCAAAACAACTTGGTTTAAAAATTAATTTGTTTGTAGAGAGGCTAACCCAACACAAAATAATACAGAAAAGTAATATGCTTCTCTAAAGCTTTTGCACTCCCTTAAATTAAAAAGGACTAATTGGTTTCAACCCAGCTGGGTTTGGTTTTTTTCTTTTATCTAAAATCATGAATAAGTAACAACTAAAAGATACGGAGGCGATCTCTTTACAATAACAATGAACTAATTGACATTTTTTTTTTCATTTTCAAACTTTTTTCTTTCATCCATGCCCTTCTTAACCTAATTGGAAGAAATTAGACTTGAAATTATGGTAAAAACACAAAATTTAAAGATAAAGGACTAACATGTAAAACACAAGAAAAAATATAGAGCTAACCACACTGTGGCCACAATTCTTATTTTGGTTCAAAAGCTCATTTTCTCTTTTTTCAGTCATTAAGCTAGAGAGAGAAACTCTTCGTTCTTAGTGTCAATGAATTCCGTTCGACAATGACTTTGATAATGATTGCTTTTTTCTTTAAACATCATTGAAAAAGGAGATATTTCAAGAATTTAAAGAATTTTTTCATTTGTTTGATTTTTATTTATTTTGGTGATTTTGAGGTATTTTAGAGTTATTAGATTGTTTGGGAAGGGTTTTATGGTTTGTCAGATTTGTTTTTAGATGAAAATAATTAATAAAACTAATGGAATTTGAGTTTTATGAGTTAATTTGAGCTGTTTTTTTTCTTTTAAGTTTTATTTTTTTAACCTACCCAGTTGACAAGATCATAATTAGAGTAACTCTCGCATGATTTAATTTAAAACATAAGTTATACAAAAAGTTAGGTAAAAAAATTTAAAATTTAATATATTGTACCAGATTTAATAACAATATTAAAATATTACATGTGGACTAGATATCATTCTTCTATATTAAAAAAAAATTGCTCAAAGCCCTAGCATAATGTGAGAAATAACCTAGTATTAAAAAAAAAACTAAAAGATGAGTTTTTTACTGTATCCTTTCTCACAAAACACTATTCATTAGAATAATGTTTTTTTTTAGAATAGGCCTTTTTTTTTTCTTCTTTGATTTTTTTTCATTGATTTTTTAGTTTCATCATTTAGTATTAGATTTGTTTTTTTATTGGGTTATCCCACTCTCATGACATGAATCAAGAGTTTGATGGGTTAAACCAATTGACTTGAGTTTTTTTTTAATTATTTTTTTTTTTAATTTTATCCTTTAGGTTGATTAACACAAAAAACTAAAAGATGAGATGTTTTTACCTCCTCACATGACATTATTCACTAGAATAATGTTTTTTTTCCTTCCTTGTTTTTTTTTTAATTTTAATTTCATCCTTCAACATTAGATTTACTAAGAATTGAATTTTATAATTTATTTAATTTACCTTTTATGAGGCTATTTTAGACTCATGATCCAAACTGCATGTTTAACATGTTAACTTTATTGACTCAAGGTTTTTCCCCTTTTCCTAGTTGGATTTTTTTTTTCCAATTTAATCCTTCAACATTGAGTTGATTAGGAACTAGGTTTCATGATTTATTTCGATATGTTTTCTATGAGGTTATCTATATCTCATAACATGAGTCTTGGGTTTGGCGGGTTAATCATGGTTGAGTTGAGATGTTTTTTGTATCTTTTTTTTATCAATTTTTTTCATTTTTTTCTTTCAACACTGAGTTAATTGAGAATTAAGCTTCAAAATTCGTTTTGATTTGACTTCTTATGGATTATCATAGTGTCATGATTCAAAGCGTGGGTTTGACAGGTTTACCCGAGTTAAATCGGGTTTTTTTTAATTATTTTATTTTCAGTTTCATCATTCAACATCAGATTTAATGGAAATTGAGCTTGTTAATTTATTTTGATTTAATTTATATAAAGTTATCATGATCTCATAACTTGGTATGCGAATTGACAAGTTAATCTGAATTGACCTGAATCGATCCAATATATTATCGTTTCAGTGTTTATTAAAAAAACTTCATCTTAAATATTTATTGGACTCAAACTATATTTTTACTAGTTATTCGAGTTATTTTTGGACCTGTCAAGACAATTGAGTCACATTAAATCGACTCTTATATGGTTTAAATTTTTTTTTACTAAAAAAAAACATGAGCAATGCTTAAATAATTTTTTTATAATAAAATATTTAATTCTTATAATGTAACGGGAGTCAATAATATATCTCTCGATATAAAACAAATTCAGGCAGCAGCTCCACATTGATTTGACTTGATCTGAATGAACAAGAGTGGGTTGGGTTTTATTCATTTTTAGAGATCTTGATCCCACATCAAACCGCCGGAATCCATTAAGAATATTTCTAAGCCGGGCTGACATGACCTTGTCACATGAAAAAAACCGACCAATTCTGTTCTGGGAAACATCCTTGCATGCGGATAATGAGGGAGACTCAGAGGAGTAGGATCTTTTTACACACACTCTGTTTCTCCTTTTCTGCTTCTGCCAATGCAAAAGCCAATCGAGCGAGCGACATCCAGGCCCCCTCTCCTCCCCTTGTCAGTAACATTTAAATGCTCGCAGATGAAGTTTACAAGTGAAAAGGACAAAGATGAACAGAGAGAATGAGACGTCCCGTGCCAGTTTTTAACACCTCATTGTCTCTTTGGACCACCATTAAAAGGGGGCATAAGAAGCTGGTGAAGAATCAATAGACTTTATTCGCTTGTACGAGATAGGTATGGATTCACTATGACGTGCTAAACACGACGCTGAAACCTTATCCGCCCAGACCTGCCATGGGAGAATAAGCTGTTTGCATTTACAGAGTTTTAACTCAAAAATTATAACTGCAACAATTTGTTTCTTTTCAGCCATTAAAGTACCAAAGCGCAATAACCTCTACCTTTCGTTGCCTCGGATTATCTCTTCTTTCTTTTTTTCAAAAGGTTGAATGAGTTGTTCAAGAGTACATGACAGGACAAAATAAATAAAGACAAGGACTCCAATAAGGATTGAACGCATACTAAATAGAGCAGGACTCCATGTTGGAAAGCAGCTCATGTTCCAAATGCTTATCTCAAGTCACCAGTCATTACTATTAACTAGGTTACATATTTTCTTTCATCCTATATGCCAATCACAAGAAGAGCACGATACTGGATCTTCTAATGGGAATGAGGTTTTCAAGTACTGAAAAATAAGGAAAAAGAAGAATGAAAAAGGAATTCCGATATGACCAGGAACAGCCTGCAAAACCAAAACCAAAACCAAAACCAAAACCAAAACCAAAAATAAACGATATTCTCCTCAACATGACACCGAATACAGCATAAATGTGAAATAAAGAAACAGTACAAGCCAATAGGAACTGAAACGTGCTGTGAATCTAACAAAATTGACAGGAAAACCACCAAAATGAGATGCCTCAAATTGGTCAAAGATTAAAGGCCGTACTGGATCTCTTGGGATCTTGAGAATGATTCTGACAGGCAGTGAGGACTACAATATCGACCAAACAAACAACACCAAGCCAATTCCCTTTCACTCAAATCAAAAACGACTTCAAGACCACCATAAACAAAAACCTGCAATCCTTGGCATATTTCTCAGTGACATATGAGATAAAAGATTATGAAACACCAATATCCATAATATAGAAACTCGATTCGCCATTCTAAGTCTTTAAAAACTTGAAGTTCGATGCAAACATCTACCTCAGTCATCATGTGAATAGTGCCACATGATGTGCAGCACAAATCTCAAAACCCAAAAACCAAGAAGCAAAATTATCATGATAATTTCCATAACAGATCCACAAGCTAAACACCATATGAAAGCATACAAAATCAATATCCAAATGCCATTCATTACCGTACAGAATATTGACAAATTTGAAATGAATGAATAGCAATTATCAAAAGGAGCCAATTCTCATAATCAAAACACAATGTACATGGCATAAGGAAATGCTGATATTGAAAGATGATAGATAATACAAATGGTAAGCATAGGACCCCAAGTGGGGAAGTGTCAGAAATACAAACCTAGATAATAATATACCCTTGCGCAAAAATCTCCATCAGGTTATTAAAATGAAATAAATTGACAATGGAATACAACATTCAATCAGAGCAACTAAAACCATGTACCATAACTTGAGAAGCTTGAGTACCAAAATTTACTAACCATTCTGCTTCTTTATATATGAGTGAAAGAAATTAAGACAAGATAACAGCAAAACACATAGAAAAGGCCTCTGATTGAAGCAGTTCATTAATCCAACCTCCATTCTCAGAATGGTTGGAAAAGGTTGATTTTGTGTCCAACAGTATAAATTGTTGATGCACCAAACAACATTAGGGGCACCATTTTTGATTGTATGGGCAACAAGACAGTCACAAAGTGTCTGCTTTCCATCAGTTAAAATATCTACATGGGGAAAAGTGAACTGCAGCCACCCAGTACAAATTCAAGAATTGACTGCTTGAAGACCCCGGATGGATTCCTAAGTTGCAATTGGTACAGCAAAAGGGTGGGGGTCGGAGACTGAACAACATCAAATAAATCACTTACCACCCATTCTTGAGAGCACAAGTTGGATGATATCTCTTGGAATTAGCTAGCACCCCATCCAAAAGATCTGAAATCAAAAAACATTTTAGAATGTATTTAAAGACCTCTGCTTAAGCAAAGCATTTAGTATATCTCTTGCTGTAAAGAATGTAATTGTAGTTTTTTTCCCAAAAAAAATAGGTAAACAGCAAAAGGACATGTAGACTCGTAAGCCTCAAGGTGGACAAAATGAGAGAAACATACAGATATTGAAAACATGATAGAAACTTACAGGTGGATCAGGATTATTCATCATTTCTGCCATGAGGATTACTTATAACCTTCCCAACCACCCTCCGGCTCTTTTCTCTTCAAGAGACTTCCAGTAGCCAAATGATACGTCCTTGATTGCTCCTCTGTAACGGCCTGTGAACTGGCAACAGATAGTTGCCTTGATACAAGAGAAGATGTCTCATCTCTCCCTTCTGCATCTGGGCCTAGAGGCCCTGCATTGAGGTCTAGACCCTGCCTTCCCCATTTCCTACTGCTCTCAGCTCCACCATTACTGTTACCATCTGGGAAGTTAACAACATAGGAAGGTCTTGGATAATGCGAATGGATTGCGGTTGTAGGTCCTAATACTTGAGAGGGTGTTGCAGGAAAGCAAAGCCTCCCTCCAGAAGATGAATCCATGTATGCTGTTGAACCACCTGAAAATGTGGCTGGGGATATAGGAAAATTTGTTCCAAAAGGAAAGACAGGATACTGAAAAGGCATAGATGGAAGCGACATTGCTGGGGAAGATGACAACACTGGCCCTCTATAGATATCAGAACTAAATGAGCTGCTGCCAGTAGGCGGAGCCAACATCCTCTGAGGCCCACCAGGTGCAACTATTGAAAAGGGCTGCTCTCCTCTATCAGGTAAGATTGACTGAATTGTGACAGCTGGATAAGGATTCCCTTGAGGAAACCAAGAGGGGAAGTTTCCCGTTTCTGTACTGTTTATCCGAATACCAGAAACAGATGGTTGGGATGGCACACTGCTCCTGGTGAGCTGGCTAAATGGTGATGGTTCAGCACACATTTCTTCAGCTAGAGGCCCATCATTTAAATCAAAGTCTCTGTGAGCATTCACATCTCCATTAAGAACACCAGATGATGGTTTGACATGATGAAGTTGAGCTTCCAGCCTACAGTCCATGCTTGTTAAGTGATTACCCATATCATTAGGCTCATCCACTCTATTCAAATCAAGGTCAAGTCCCCCAGAGCTACGAACTGATGCTGAAGCCATCGGTGCATCCTGCACTCGATCATGATTATTCACAAGATCAGCTATAGAAACAGCACCCTGTGAAGAACTTCGAGAAGCCAAATCCTCAAGAATTCTTTCATCAGCCACATTTAAGTCAATATCCAAAGGCGGGCGACTGGGCTTGGAAGTAGTTGCATCAGTGAGAAAAATACTAGCTGTACCTAATGAAATCTCCAAAGCTTTTCTAGGTTCAGCTGGACGAAATGCACTTGTGGCTGCTGATCCCTTCCAACCAAGCTCCCCTCTATTCTTTAGTAAATCCTCTGGTGGAACAAAGGGCCCTTTTGCGGCAGAAGCCACAGTAATTGAAGCAGGAAGACCATTGGACACGGAAGAAACTGCCGAAGGCAAGGGGTTAATTAGTTGAACAGGAGCAGAGCATCCAGGTGCTCTCAAGTTATTCAGCTCCTCATATTTCCCATCATCAGCATTGAAGCCTTCATTCAGATCAAATACAACTTTTGTTTCCTGATCCAACCCCCCAGTAGCAGATAAAGAAGCAGCATCAGCAGATGTACATTCCTCTGTTTCATCACCTTCAGTGCCAGTCAACTTGGATCCCCTTGATCTCGCTTCTTGTTCTGGTATTTGACCGATTGCGGGCGAGGACTCATGAAGCGCTGAACCATCACCATGTTTCTCATTAACCTGCTTATCTTCTTGTCTGTCATCCACGCACTCACCTTTGTTATTGGTAGAATCTGAGCCTGTATTACTTTCATGTTCACTATTTCTTTTTTCAGTAGCTTCACCAGCTCTTTCAGCCTTAACCTCATCCATGTTTTCAGAGACCATATCCTTGCTGGATCCATAAGGCTGGAGCACTTCCCCATCAGATCCTTTTGTCAACTCAGGATGCATTTTGGTAGGTGGTTTCTCCTCATCGTTTTCATTCATATTTTTATTGTTCTCACCATTAAGCTTGATGGATGGGTATGATGAAGATCTGTTATTGACTTCAGTCCCAACTTCCATTCTGGTAATATTGACCTTATCTTCTGTTGTGATAGAGCTGTGCAACTTTTCTTTAGCTGCAGATACACCATCTGCATTCGATCTGCCAACCCCGTTATCCTCCTGTGGTTCTTTCCCTCCATCAAATGATGCTTTCTCTACAGTGCTTGGAGAGGGCACAGCCACTGAAACGGATACTAACACTTCCTCTGATTTCAAATTGCTTTCTGGACATTCAGAAGTTTGCTGCACATCCATATTAGAAGAATTGAGTTGTCCATTGAGCTGCCCTTTGAGTTTTTCTTGTGAAATCAAAATGGTTTTACCATCGAAGTTCTTAGCAGCTAGTGAAGTACCAAGAACAATCGCCCGCTTCTCATGTTCATCATTAAAAACATCAACAAACTGCCCTCTGTCTTGAGCAGGGTCCTCACCTGGTGACGACTTTGGTCTCGCATCACTGCCAGCACAAGAGCTCTCAACAACAGGGGTATTTCTCCATGGAGAATCAGTTGGCGAAACCGTATCAGACTTGGACATCTCCCCAGCAGCTACACTAGCAAGCAGGTTCATGCCAATATCATCCCCAACAGACATCGATGCATTAGCTTCAGAGTATTTTGCACAGCTTTCAATCAAAGCATTCATGGAGCTGAAAGATGCATCATGCAATTTCACCATTTTTTCTTCATTTGCAGATGATGAGGAAGTAGCTTTTGAGGCTTCAGCTAATTTTCTAGAATCATCACCAGTCCGACAGTGCTCTTCATCAGGAACAGTAGCAGGGGACCCATCTCCCTCATCAGAACCAGTCAACACCTCTTTGAAATCATTGCTTTGCCACGATTCAGTATTAACATCAGAAGTAATATTAGCTCGATAAGCATCATTCTTATCCTTCAGGTTACGATCAAAATGGTCATGCTTCTCTGAAAGCACGGGAGAAGAAGCTCTGCTATTCATGACAGAAGGGTCTTCCAGTGACCCTCCACTGGCACTCTGTACAGGACTGCGACCTCTGTTGGGGATCTTAACAATAAATTTATGACCATTCCCCTCAGCAACGGGAACATCCAGTGCCTTCTCACATGTCAAACTGGACTGTGACAATTTTTCTGAACCTAAATTTTTGTGCAAAGAAGAATTCCTGCTTGACCCAGTTTCCTTTTGGACACCAGACATAGCTTGTCCTGGAAAGCCATTGCCTGATTTACGATGCCGCAGAGAACCACCAACCATCTTATTCACCATCATTGAACCTGCAGTTGAGCTCCTTGCATCCTCCTTTCCAGAAACCCCCCCATTTTTGGCATGGTCGCTAGAACAGGATTGACTATTGTTGTGGGACTGGCTAGAACTGCTGCTTTTCTCATCCCTTGCTACCACCACAGATGGATCGGAGGCACCACTGGCACCAGTGTTTCGGGGATGTGCCTCTTTTGAATTATTGCCCGCTGATCCAGGTGATGCTGTTGATCTTATAGGTCCTGGGGATGTTGATGCAGACCTGGCAACAGTTTCCCCCTGTACAGCCTTGACTGAACCAGTTTTCGAAGCAGAGAGTTGCACAACTGTGCTCTTCATTGCAACCTCAGAGGATACACCAAATTGCCTGTTCCCACCATGTGAAATTTCAGGAAGACGTGATCTGGCAGTCCAGGAGACACCTTGGTTAGAGCCAGACTTTGCGTTAGCATCCATTTCAGCCTCAACACGTTTCTTCCATGTGTCAACCAAGCTCCTTGCTTTCTTCTGTATTTCCAAGTTCTTATGTGTGCGCAGATTATTCACAGATTTGCCAATATTACACATTTGCAGAGCATGGAGATTTACAGGGAGCTTATCAAGTGCCCGAAGCAAAACTAACAGAAATTCTTCAGCAGATTTATCGCCATCCTTGGGGCTACTGCCATCACCATTCTTCCCTTTATGGACCTCCTGCAGCCATTCGTCAAACACGGGCAAGCCTCTAAGCTGCACAAACCGGTTTAGGCAATCAAACTTATCTGTGGCTGCTACCACACCAGCAAGAATTGACCGGCCAACCAAGTCTATTTTTTTATCATTTCTCTCAGGCATCATTAGATGCACCAATTTCTCAACACCTTCAGAATCCACTAGTCCCCCTCTGTCTGTAAATTTAGAAATCTCAGATTTCCACATGCTTTCTGGTCTACTGTGACCAGAATCGCCATCTTCCATTTTTGTAAAACGCTCTCGTTTCACAGGCTCAGAGCCCTGATCTATTCTCTCTCTTTTCTTTCCTTTACCTTGAGATGGAAAGGATGAAACACTATTCTGCACACTATCTGAACCAGGTTTTAACTGGGATGTCGATGTTGGGCCATTCACTGGCTTTGGAGAGCGTCCACCAGGCTGCACTGCTGCATGCATTTCTAAACGTGTTTTATTCAATAGGTGATCTACTTCTTCTTGACGTTCCTGTGAAAAAAAAAAAGGAATTAACAATCAAACAGCATTAACAATTCAAATCAAAGTTCAAGAAGTGCATCTATAACTCACATTAATATAATCCTGATCAGTTAGCCACCATAAACACTTGTTTGTGATGTCATAAACTCGCCGGCACACAAATGAGCAAATTCCTGATGGAAGTTCAACACCTTTGGGAAGGAAGGCAACTTTACACGGATGGAGTAGTGATGCAGCAGGAATTTCATCCTTATGAAAGGAATAGAATATTTCGTTTGGCGCAGCTTCCAACAGGATGGCTTTGCCAAGTTTTACTTCAGAACGTCGATAGAGCCAATTCACACCTAACTTTAACTTGTTCTCTTTACTGGCAGTCAGCCAACGAATTATTCCAATGAACGGTGGAGAGTCCTGGGGTGGTTTGAACAAAGCACAGTCTCCAACACTGATCTTGCGTCCATCCTGATACGAGGACACACAAAGAGGGAGTTTTGTGAACAATTAGACAGTCTATAATGTAAAAAAGAAGTAATCAAAATTGCATCAACATTTCAATAAGAATAAAAAAACATCCCACAAATACAGAGATGCCAAACAAGTTTTGAAAACAGACCTTCTGCAAAACAATAGAAAAGAATATCATGACTTTGGTTATGCTTAGCATGCCTATCTTATTATTCTACCATCATGATCATCAATATTTAGAATTTGTGGATTCAAGCCTAAATTAACAAACCATTCTCTCTCATTTTCAATAATTAAGCATAAGAAAATGAATCAATAAGGCTAACTAAATCATCGTTCAGAGAAAATTCTTATACAAAAGCCTGAAAGAAACTATCAAGGTTGATAAACATTTAATTGAACACTAGTTTCAGCTTGTATAGATTTATGAATGAATGAAGAAAAATGAAAAAATAAATAACATTTCAAATGAAGAAAAACTGAAATTTTGTTCCAAGTAATGGTGGGCAGTTAAAATGAGCAAAAGTGTTTGTCTATCAACTTCAAGTAAAGATATATGGAAATTATTGCATAACATCACAATTTTGGGAAAAACTAACTATTTATCCAGATATATTCCAAACAACCTTACACATCTCTAGCCCAACCAGATGTCATATACTATGATATTTGCTTCCAAGAAAGATGCTTCTACAAGAGCCACACAACCCCTTCCTAAACTATTTAGTTAATAAACTGGCCCCAAGGAAGCAATAGCATGATAGCATCCTGTGATTAAAAACTTAACTATTAATAGACACACAAATAAAGACCCCATATCAAGAAGCCAAATCTTTCGTGATCAAACTTTTCTTTCAAGTACACACATAAATTTAATGCCAAACCAAACCTTTAGCTAACCCATAATAAAAATTGCATAGCACCTGCATACACTATGAACTCATGTGACCAACTACATATCCATATGTAATTAAGCTAACATACATGAATTGAGGTAAAACTCGTTTCAGACATTGGTACATCTTTTCACAGTACATAAGAGCAGTGAGACCGAAATTAGAGCACAAAACGAGGGCATGCTCTCCTCTAATGGACATATTGGGGTATGCTTAAGCAATTTAATCAGTGAAAACATGAAATGTAAAAAATATTTGACCCTTCAACCCCCAAAAAATCTACAAATGCTGTTTATAAATTGATGTATCTTGGCCATATCATGAACTCATTAAAGAAATGTAACACCAATCCATGCTTATCGGAGCTATTCACTCTTTACACTCAGTACCAATACCATTTTGAAGATGAAGCTAAATAGCTCAGCAAATGCCAGCACACGCATCACCTTTTTCACTATAAACCAAATAAAAACCTGACCCTTTTTATAATTCATAAATCCAGGTAAAAAATTTGCCACCAACCCAATTTTGCCCAGAGTTGAAGAGAAGTCCTAAAAACACATAACAACAGAAAAATCCTTCAATTTTGACAAGACCAATTTGTGCCCGTACTTTCCAAAAACCCAACAATAACTCATCACCTCCCAAAATGCCACACAATCAGTGCCTAAGAATTGTAGCATCAGCACCAACAAACCCAATAAAAACCAGATGCATATCTCGCCAGAGCACAGTCATAAAAATCTCAATTCCAACACCAATAAAAAAACATCATCGAAGGAATCAAAATCAAGCCCCTCTCTCAAAAGCTCCTATATCAAACACACAACTTTCCTAATCCAGTCGCTTATCCTAAATATCTATCAATTCAATCCAGATAACACATAATTACAACAAAATTTGATAAAAACACCCCTCTCAATAACATAAATATACAAAAAGCCAATAAACCCTCTTATCCTGACCCGCTAAACAAATCAATACCCAAAATATTTACAAAAGAAAAAAAGACCCCGAAAATTAAAACATAAAAAAGAAAGAATTACCTTGAAAAAAGAATCAGAAACAACATCGTCACCAGCTACAACCGAATTACCACGCGAGGGACCTGTCCACATGTGCCGATGATCCCTTTTCCTCTCCTCACCTTCCCTTCCATGCAGCATAGCCTTGCATTTTCCCCTTCGAGTACCATCAATCCACCACTCTCCTTTCAAGAACACCCCAAAACTCAGACTTTTTTCTTCACTCAATCATCCGATTCTGTATAGATCCAATAAGCCAAACCCTAGCTTCTTCGATTCACCATTTGCCAATCGAAACCCTAATTCTTTTCCACGATCGAAAATAACAGCGATTACTTCTATTAATCGATCCAATTATATCTCCGGATCCGTTAAACTAAGAGAGAAACTCTAGATTCCGTTTCGATGTAGAGAGAGAAAAAAATCGAGGATGTAGAGAGAGAAAATCGAGGAGAAAAATACCCAAAAAATAAAAATAAAGAGAGAAAGACGGCCAAAGGACTAGGTACTTGGTAGAGCAGGGACGGGCAGATTGGGCAGGGTTACGGGCAGATTAGTAATGTGATAATGTTACCTAACCGTGAGAGAACTTGAATTTTAGATGGAGGGCCAGCGGTCTTATTTATTATTATTATTATTATTAATTAAATAAAATAAAAACTGACTGTTATTGTTGACTGGATTTAAAGGATGTGATGGTGTTTGTTTGTAACTTTATTTTTTTTTATTACTAAATCTGCTTGTACGGTCAGAGATTTGTATGGCAAGGCAGGCTAATTACTAATTTAATATTTAATATTTGGGGTTTAGGTGGGGCATGATAGGGTTACACGAGGGGTATGCAGGTGGTACAGACAACTGGATGAAGGGTAAAAGTGGAAGTTTGAATGGTAGGGAGGTGAGAGTCACATGTGGGCGTACGATGGAGCAGTTAAGGTTGTCTTGAGTTGTTCCAACACAAAATGGTAAGGAGGGAAAGGATGATGTAAATGCTCTGTTTCTGTCAAGAAAATGATTTTTCAGGTTTCCTTGCTTGCTTTTACAGTAAAGCCTGAACCGTTTTCCTTCCTCTTTTTCTTTTGTCAGTCAGTACAAGTCCAGACTGTTGGATTTTATAGTTTTTTGGAGTACATTGGACTGTTCCCAATCTTTTTCTCCTTTTATTTTATTGGGTAATTATATATATATATATATATATATATAAAAACTTTAAAAAACTAATAGCGTTTTCAATTATTGTGTTTCAAGAAGTTAAATTTTAAATACTGAACTTTTTATATATACCCAGTCACTTATTCTAAAAAAAATTAAAAAACAAATCTGACTATTTACAGAATTGTTATTGTTTTTTTATTTAATGAGCATTTATAATATTAATATTATAACTTTGCTAAAAAAATTAAAAAAAAAAACTAAAACTTAGTAGTTAGTATTCCATACTTCTTATCAAACACTTTATTTAGATAATCCAAACCATTTTCTATTGATGATTGCAAGGGGCAAACCAGCACATTCTCTAGTTATGATTCTTGTAAGTTAAGGAATATTCGAGGAACGAAAAGAGTTTGATCTTCTACTTATTAAGTAATTTATTTTTATAATTTTATTTTATTTTATTTTAGATCGTAAATTTCTTCAGAATAAATTGTGAAAACTACCTTGGAACTATTATTAAGTCAATATAACATATTTTGAATTATAATTAGGAAACATTTTTCTAATCATCACCATAGTTTAGTTATTTTTTTATTTTGCCCTTATTATTTTGAAAATCACTATTTAAATATCATAATTTACTAATAACATTTTATATCTTTACTCATATATTACAAAAAAAGAGTAAACAAAGATTATTGAGTTATTTATAACATTGCCATTTTATTTTAAATTTCCGACTAAAGCTCTTATAGTGTTAAAATTACAAGGTTCTATATAATTAAGAATTACTCTTTTGTTATTTCTCGTGTTCAAGTTATAAAATCATCATAATTATTAGATTGCATTTTTATTTTGGGTTTCTATAAAACATGTTATAGATATATTAAAGAGCTAACCTACATTATCGAGCACCATTATCCAGTTGACCACCATTATCCACCATATTCTTAAATCAAGTTAATAATGGCACAACAAAAACAAAGGAGATCAAGAGTACAAAAGAAAAAGGAAAGAGTGATAAACAAGATAATTGTGCCTCGTTTTCTTTTCTTGGACTTAGAGAGTGTTTGTTTGTGAGGTGCGCCGTGCGGCACAAACAAACACACCTTTAATTGTTTATCAAAAGAATTTGAAGTGCATCAGTACTTGAAGGATTATTGTTATTTATGGAAGATGCTAATGTAGTGTTCAAAGAAATATACCAAATGGTATTGTCATCAATATAACTTGGTCACCTGTTTATTTTCTTCCACTGCTTTTGTTTCAAATAGAACAAACACGATAATTTCTTTTTTGGCTGACAAATCATATCAAGCTTTTCACTTGCAAAGAAAATAGGATGAATCGCTGCTAATAACCCTTTAATTTTATTCTTAACAAACCCTCACTTATTGATTTCATAACCCACATCAACATTTATCTCTTAAAAACATATACCACATAAATAATACCATTTACAGAACTATGAATAATGTTAATAGTTAAGCCATGCAAGTCACAATTCTGGTGCCATACCGATGAGTGTAACTTTTTCTTGTTTAGAAGGCAAGTGGCATGCAAATTGAGGAGACAATGTGATAATAGCATATAAAATTTGATGTGTCTCACTAACTTGAAATAAAGATCCATCTCCAACTACACTTCATTCTTGTGTGTTTCTCTCCTCACTTTGCAACACTAAACAACTCCAACTTCTACTCCATCTTTTCCATTTGAAACATCCTCCTTTTCCATAATTCTTTCTCGATTGAAACTGTCATTTTTTCACCGATCTTTTTCAGCCAAATCAGCTTCAAACCACCATTCTTTTCACCCTTTTTCGTGATATAATTAACATTAACTAGATCTAAACATGTATTCCATTCTAATCCATAATCAAAAAACAATACTTGAAAAAAAAACAACAAAATTTGGTGTTTGTAGTCGATCATTAAGTGCAAGACGATAGTGGGTAGGATTGGTGTTTCAGTTTTTCTAGATTTGTAGTGGAGACAAAATTATTTTTCAACACCATATGATGGATTGATGTTTGTAAGTATATGCCTTGAGTTTTCAAACTTGGGTGCGTATTCTAACATATTTGTAGATAGAGAAGGGAAGGATAGTATTAGATTAGGTTTTGATTTGGGTAAAAAAAAATTTGTTTGTCAAGAGAAGAGAGAAATCATGTATAGAAAGAGAAATTATGTCAAAAGAGAGAAATTCTATTTTTATGATATATTATATATGAGAGTAGTTTAGTCATTTCATTTAATTAAAATTTTACGTTGATCCAAGATGTAAATTGTAATTTTTAAAAGAATTGAGGCAAAGTAAAAAAAATGATTGTACTATATGATGATCAGAGTAGTTTTTTTCCTTATAATTACATACAATTACAAAATATACTAAAGTATAATCCACTTTTACCATGGGTTTTGTGTAATAACCCGGTTTTTTCAACGCTAAAATTGAAGGTGATTTTTTTATTTCCTTACATCCCCAATGCTTTTCACAATAGCATCTCGAGGTTAACAAAAGGTTTCATTCGTTATCATATCATAGACATATTTATAAGATTGTGTTCTTATTCTAGCCTCGTTATCATCACGAGTTTATACAAAAGTATTGAATGACAATACACAACTAGTACATTCAATGTTTTTCATAATAACATTTCTAGAATTGATCGATGGATTCCATTCATTAGTTTTGCATAATACGTACATAATAGTGAGAATCATAATCTTTATAAACTTGGTAGTTGTTATTGTAAGTAAACTCTACAAGAGGTGGGTAGTCTTTCTAATTTCTCCTAAACTCCAATGTACATGCTTTTAACAAATATTATGGAGTCTAGATTGTTCTTTTAGATTGTCTGTCAGTTTGAGGGTGGAAAATAGTGCTCAAATTCAATTTCGTTCCTAGAGCATGTTGAATATTTGATCATAAATGATAAGTGAACCTAAAGTCTCAATCCAAAACAATCAACATTGGTATCCCATGTAATCTCATTATCTCATCGATATACAACTTTGCTAATTTATCAACTAAATCTATCATCTTTATAGGCAAGAAAAGCACAAACTTAATCAAGCGGCCCACAATGACCTAAATGACATCATTGCCTCCTTTTACTTTAGGTAAACCCGATACAAAGTCTATAGTGATATCTTTCAGCTTCCATTGAGGTATCAAAAGTAGTTATAAAGGCCTCATCGGCTTTTGATGCTCCACTTTTACTTGCTGACACACACAACATTTGGCCACATATTCAACCATTTTTTTCTTCATGTTTGGCCACTAATAAAAAAAATTTAAGTCTCTGTACATCTTAGTACTTTTTGGAAGTATAGAAAACCTAGATTCATGAACCTTAACATCAAGCAAATACATCTGTCTACTCATTATTACCATTTTATCCTCTAAGATATAAAAAGAAGTCGCAACCACTAATTGCATCTTGCTTCTCACTTTATCCACCTTAATATCCTTTTTTTAGCTTCTAACACTTCATCTTGAAATATAGATCGTACCCTTAATTCAGCTAACAAGAATCCTTCAGGTCCCACATTCAATTAAGCATATATCTTTTTCAACTCTACTACTCTTATCCCAGTCCACCAATTCATTTAACATTGTCTTGTTTTAAGACTAAAAGCATCATCAATAACAACATTTGCTTTTCTCATGTAATAATATATTATGCAATCATAATATTTAAAAAACTTGACTTATCTTTTCTATTACGTATTTAGTTCTTTCTATGACATCAAATATCTCAAACTCTTATGATCTGTGAAAATCCATACCTAAGACCCATACAAATAATGTCTTCACACCCATAAGGCAAACACTACGACATTCAACTTTAAATCATGGATAAGATAATTAACCTCATAAGGTCTCATCTGTCTTGATACATAAGCAATTACCTTCCCATATTGCATCAAAACACAACCAAGTCCCTTTTTAGATGCATCACTAAACTACAAACCTTTTAGATCCTGAAGGAAGTGTCAACACTAGGCAGTGGTATGTCTTTTTTTTAACTCCTAAAAATTCTCTTTACACTCCCTCGACCTCTATCATTTCACTTCCTTCTAAGTTGATCAAGTCAATGGAGTAGCTATCATAGAAAACCCCTTAATAAATCTTATATAATACCTTGTCAATCCAAGGAAACTATGAATTTTTTTCATATTTATAAGTCTTTCCCACTTTAACATTACTTCTACTTTTCTTGAATCAACAAATATCTCATCTCTTGATATGACATGCCTTAAAAAGATCATATTTTTTAGCTAATATTCACACTTATTTAACTTGGCATACAATTGATGATCCTTCAACATATACAATACACACCTTAAATGTTGATCAATCTCTAAATATGAACTAGAATAAATTAAGATGTCATTAATAAACATCACTATAAATTTACCCAAGTAAAGTTGGAAAACATGATTCATCAAATCCATGAGCACTACTAGAGCATTTATCAACCTAAATGACATCACCAGGAACTCATAATATTCCTTAATGAAGTCTTTGAAATATCTTAGTTCCTAATTCTTAATTAATAGTACATTGATCTTAAGTCTATCTTTGAAAACATCATGACTCATTTTAATTGATTAAAGAGATCGTCTATCCATGAAAATGGATATCTATTTTTCATTATCACCCTATTCAATTATCAATAATCAATGCAGAGTCTAATAGTGTCATTATTCTTTCTTACAAATAATATTTGTTAACTCTACTGGTGTCATCGTATAAGGTGACTAGACTAGAGGAGATATGCCAAGTAGTTTATCAATAGAGACCTGCACATTTTTCTTTGAAGGCAATCCCGGTAACTCCTTTAGAAATACATTTGAAAACTCTCTTATTATAGGAAGATTGGATAATTCAACATTATCCTTCTTCGAATATATTACATAAGCAAGGTATGTGGCATACTTTTTTCTCATCATCTTTCTAATTGTCATAGCCAATATTGTACAATCTGGTATAACATTTATTTCTCCTTTAAATATATAGCTCTCCTACCATATGGTCCTTAGAGAGTCGGGGTTTTTACAAAACAATTTATTTGAGCTCTATTCATACCCAACTAGTCTATACCTAATATCACATCAAAGTCATGTAACTCCAAGGGTATTAAATATACTTTCACCTCATACCCACCAATATTAACCTCTAAACCTTTGTATTTATAGTCAATATCTACAGTTTCTCCTAATTTAATTTTTTTCCTTACTAGATTTTTTTCTAAGTTTTCATGTGATCTTCCTTACTACAAATGGATATGTTGCACTGGGATCAATCAAAGTATATATAGGGAAGGAATTTAATTGTAGCATACCTACCACCAAATCAGGAGCAACTATAACCTTCTTCTAGGTCATGTAGAACACTCTCATTTGTGTCTTGTCTCCATGAGCTCTCGGACATCACCTATTATCTTTGGCCCCTAATTGTGTCAGTCTGATAGCTCTATCCATTATGATAAACTACTACTGACTTTATGTTTATTATCCATGTCTCTATGTATAATTACTAGCCCTTCTAGGGGACTTTATCTTAAGATATATTTTCTCTCCATAATAACGACATCTCTGGTTTAGGTATAAACAATCTTTCCATTTATGCTCTTTTATTTACAAACATGGCATTGATGTAATGATGTCGAGCAATACCCGAGATGTCTCTACTTACATTAGGCATACTGAGGATAAGTGATGGTTTTTTGTTCTGTAATCCCTCCAGTTGAACTGTCCTCAAATTAAACCTCTACCAGTACCCTAGAAGAACCCAGCTTTCACCCTTCCCAATTAATTTCCTTTTTTTTTCTTACATTGACTGGATTGTCTTGTTTTTTTTAAAAAAAAGTTATTCTACTAGAAAAGTCAACATCCTTTCTCTTTCTAATTTTAGATTGACCTTGTTGGCCTTCAGTAATACATGCCTCTAAGGTTTGAGATGCATATATTAACTCACTCGCGGTCTTAAACTATAATGTAATCAACCTCTATTTCAAGTCCTATATGAACCCATCAGTTGTTCAATAAGAATATGGTATGAGGAAAACAATGAAAGATTATAAAATCTCCTCTTATACTCAATCATTATCATATCATCTTATTTCAGGGACAAAAACTCTTAATCTACAGCCTTACAGTGATAGCTGAAGTAAAACTTATTCTCAAATTATGCCTTAAAGTCATCTCAAGATAACTCTTCAGTAGCTCTCTTGAGTTATATAGTTTCCCACCAAATTGATTCATTGTCTGAAAGTTGTTAGGTGACACAATCCACTTGTAGCTCCTCTTGCACCTTTATCTGAATCATAGTCTTCTCTCATGTCCTGATCTACCTTCCTACAATCTCTATGTCTTGTTCCTCCAATAAAGGCTTATAACTCATCTTCCTTTTATTGTTCACTAGATGAACTAAAATAAATACATTATTTGTAAGTGTTAGGGCTATTAAGGCTGTTGGAGATGCTATAGCTACTACACTAGGCATACTAACAACCACTACCCTCGCTATTTGCTCTAAGAAAGTAGAATCAACATAAGGTGCGAGGGTTCCCACAGGTACTATAGTTGGGTGTCTCAATCCTTATCGCTTTCTATTTGATGTTACTGTTATGAAATCTTAACTTGCAAAGAGGCCGGATCATCCTTGATTCATACTAACCCACCTTGTCTTGACTATATCAATACTGTTAACATATACGATATGGTATCAACAAAGGGGTCTTCCTCTTGCCTATCTACTATATCAACATTCTAATTCCTTCTCCATGCTGAAGATTTGTAATATCCCACATCAACGGGTGAGGGGGTGGTAACTGGCCTTATTAAGAGTGCTGGTTGTTGATTTGTTATATGCGTTTTGGGGTGTCAGGCTCAAAAGTGGGCTTACGTCACCAGGAACAAAACCGTAAGGGCGGTAAGGCCCAAAACGGACAATATATGGCAAGTTGGTCCGGGCTGTTGCAAGATTGGTTGATCTTAGCTCCTTATTAGGTACATACCATCCTGAAACAATTTAACATGAGTCATTATTCATTTCAAGTTTACTAAACCAAAGCTAGGGCCCTGATACTAATTGTAACGATCCCAACTTTTAAAACATAATTTAACTCATTCAGAGTTATGGATAAGTGTAAAACCAAGGGAAATTTTATATTTGTGTTTCTAACACATCTAAAGAAATTATTGTTATTTAGCATTAAGATCTTTAAGCAAAATAAATGATGGAAGAGCAAAACACCTACTAATTTAAACAAATCAATTCATTTATTTCAAAAATTTCCTAGGTCGAACCTTCTATAAAGGAAAAATAGATTTTTCTTTCACTTTTTCATGAGATTTGACTTTTATCCATACTTCACTTATTTTAATTAAAACAATTGGACACAATTTCTATATCAATTAAATCAACCATTTCAATCCCTTTTTTAAATGGTAATAGGCAAATTATGCTTTTAAAGAGGAAGCATGAATTTTCCTCAAATTTTCATAATTGATACATTACTCACTTATTTTCCATGTAAGTGAACACAATTCTAAACAAATTTCATGAAAAGTTCATCAAACAAGTTCAAACCTCTTGCCTATACCCTAGACCAAAACTTTCCAATAACAAAGAAGTATTTCTTTTTCTTAGATTTTGGAATTAGTTCATTACTCATTCATTAAATCCTTCATTTAACATAATTTATCATAAATCATGTGTCAATTGATCAAATAAATTCAAGTCCACCCTTATCTAGTGTAGCTGAATTCCAACCTGTATAAGAACACTTTTTTTTCCTTCCAATTTCCATATAAGTCATTCTTTATTCATGACTAAAAATATCATTTAAACATAAAAACAATAATTCATATACATATCATATAAAATTCAAAACTTCCATAATGAAACTGAATGACTCACTTCTCAATTCATAACAAAATATTAATCAATCAAAGTAAAAGTATTTCTTACCTCCAAATAACACTAAAACAAGGGTGATTTAACAAGGATTTCTTTTTTTCTTGCTCACCTTCACTACTTCTTTCAAGCTCCAAAATCTTAGTTTTAGAAGTTTTTAATCCTTCCTAAAAGCTTGAAACGCCTCCTAAATCCTTAAAAGTTTCTCAAGATACTTCATTCTTTATCTTTTAATTGTTTTAGTGTAAGAAGATTAAAAAAGAATCATAAAGTTGTTGCCTTCCTTTCGTCTCTATGTTTTGGCAACTCTTGGCTTCCATGAAAGCTAAGAAAGCTATTTATAAGTCCCATATAATTTATATTTATAACATTGCCATTGTAATTTAATTCAAGAAATTTTTCATTTACCCGAGTAACCCATTTTTAAAACTTACTTTACCTTAAAGTTTTAATCCATAAAACTTCATTTCTAATTATTTAATATATATATATATATATTATATTTTTTGTCTCATTTTATCATTGGATTAAATTTTCAATACTCAATTAACACCGTAATATTTTAACCGAGGGTTTACAAGTCATGTTCTTGGTAAAAACAATTATAGTGAAATCACCTTTCTTATTCTTTCTTTAGATCCTACTGCTAAGAAGAATGCTTAATTTTTAAAATATCTCATATATATAGGTAGGAACAAAGGAAGGGGTCAAATGTATTTCACAGGAGCAAGAGTAAGGTATATAATGTTATAACAACGGGTATAATAGGCAAAATCATACAAAAAGAAAAGGGGAAGGTAAGAAATAACCATAACAAATGCGTTAGAGGGGCATCAAGTGATTGATAATGTACTGTGAGACCATAACTTATTGTTTTAAAAGGCAAATCCATCAAACTCGATAGACTATTAACAAGTAATCCTAATATGGGTGGATTTGGTCAGGGAGACCTAAAAATAATTCTTTAAGACCTATTACGTGTCCAATGATCTATTAGTTCTTAAAAAGAAATAGTTTGGGAAAGTTATTGTTTGTTTGGGTTTGTTTTGTTTGTAACTTATTTAAGTTTAAAGATGATTGATGATAATGATTGTACAAGGAAGGAGATAGTTTTATTAAAAAGAGAATGGAAAAGAATGATAAATAAACAAAATAACTCTATTAACAAATGTCGCACTATAAAGTATAAACAAAAGGCTTATTTTCATCTAAGTAAATATTTATATCAAAGAAATTGAAGGACTTTTTAAACGGGTCATGTAAAGTCTAATGTGGCGGCAACAATAACGAGGAGTGTTCTTTAAATACATAATTTGCCAAAAACATGAATGAAGAACTAAATTTATGAATATATCATATAAAGCAACTATTTCAAGGCTAGCCAAAAAAACCGTTAAGTTATACTAAAAAAAAGGAAAATGAAACTTTATTTTTTAACCAAACCTTAAAATGCCTTCAACATATAATTTTATCCTTAAACAAGTTTTTATATTAGTTTTATCCCTCAAATTTTACAGATTATCAATTAAGTTTTTCTTTCCATATTTAATTATGAATTTCATCAAAATTATACATTTTTTTAAGAAATGACATTGTTAAATAAGGAACTTTTTTTTTGTTAGGGAATTATAACATAAGAATCCTATTGAAAAACCAAAACTATTTAGATATAAAATTGATACAAAAAAATATTTGAGGAAAAAAAATGATATTGCTCTAATAGTTCGAGAGTATATTTGAAGTTTGCCTCTAAATCAAATGATTATCTCATCCATAACTATATATAGAATTACCAACTCTTTAATACCATATTAATACGCAATGATAATGTTACATGGTATTCCCATGCTAATATGTAAATTCAAATCTATCTATAGTTAAGAATTTTTTTAAAAAAATTAATTCCTAGAAAAATAGATTAACTCCGTTTCTTCATTATTTTTATATTTATATACTAAATATATTGAATGAGATGGAGTGCATGGATGAAGGTAATTGGTGTAATAAATCTTATCGGACTTTCTATGTTTGATGAATGGATTAACAAAACTTGATATAATATTTGAATAGATTCATGTGTTTTTGGAAAGACACTAAGTTTTTAAGTCAATAAAGAGCATAAAAGAGAAGTGAAGAAAATATTTAGTTGCAAATAATGAGTTATCTTGATTTGAGGACTTTGATGATTATTTATTATATTTAATACCTTTTAACTTGTATGATTACTATAACTCTTGGTTAATGTTTTTTAGTTGGTTAATGAATGATTAAACCTAAGCCACCTATCTAAGTGGACATAATTAACTCTTTAATAAATCTTGTTTCATTAAATATTAAATAAGCTTTATAAATCACCAATAACTTATATAATCTTTAATTTGAAACTTTATTTTTACCATGAAAAATATAAAAATCACTCGAAACAATAAAAGTTAAAAAAATAAAAATAAAAAATAATATATTCACACCATAACTCATCAAGTTATTAAGTTGGATCTTTATTATAGGGGTTTTTTCTTGTTTTCTTTCTCTACATTTCACTCTCTCCTTCTTCTTCTTTTTTGAACAAGCCAAAATTTGTTAATGAAAGATTAAAACATCCTAAAATGATGAAAGCAAAAAGAATAGTGAGCAAGTCCACCATTAAAAAAAGTATTTAAATTATTTTGATAAAGAATACATAATGTTTATGTCCCTATTTTTTATTTGCAAATGTTAAAAAAAAGTTAGCAAAAACAATTCAATGAAATATAAATAGTTTTTATTTGAATAAAAAAAACTCTCGGATAAAAAAATTCAACTATAGTAATGATAATAATTATAGTTAAAAATATTTGAGTTTTTATACAATTAAAGTGCAAATAATAGTGTTGACAGTAATGATATAATTAATTTTTATAGTGTTTTGTCATATAACCAAACTAACTTAAATTTCAAAAATTAAAATACCCAAATAATTTGCTATAATAAAACATAAGAATCCTTTTCTCTTTTAATTTATTCTAATTTTTAAAGAGAAAGATATAACTTTCTTAAAACCACAAATATGATTTTACTTTCTAATTATATTTATAAATAAATCGGTGCAAATATTTTTGTAATTATTATATTGAAAAATTATTAGGGATTATCTATCCCAACTTCTAACTATATAATATTAAATGATAATTTAACTTTGTGTCACTTGACTTTTATTTCAATGAAAAGACAATAAATTTTGGGTGTTTTTAAAAACAAAACAAAAATACAATATAAAATTATTTAGATTGTAATAAGTATTCAAATTTTTTCGTGTATAAATAGTTTTCAAAAATTTGTTAAAGTTTAGAAAAATATAATAAAAAATAGTTGAATAACTAGATCATTTGGCATGTGATACTATATTAATTTTTTTTATGTAAAAAAAATATATAGGCATTGCTAAGATTTTTTCTAGTAGAAAAGAAAATTAAAATCATATGGAAATTGATCTAATATGACTTGGTCGTTTTGACAGGTACAATAATAACCTAGATGCTTGATAAAATCATAGTTTGA
>Ga0325414_1000369_pt1 | contig 35288 bp, 20 predicted proteins | sample PopdelMetagenome_8_FD_206183 | JGI IMG/M metagenome (GOLD analysis project Ga0325414, IMG submission 206183) | Populus deltoides microbial communities from Bellville, Georgia, United States - Leaf-PdKOR-R3 | ecosystem: Host-associated > Plants > Phyllosphere > Phylloplane/Leaf | place: USA... | reverse complement strand
ATGAAAGTTTGATAACTAAATAGAAAAAAATTTAACATTAACAATTTAAATTAAACAAAAAAAATTAATTAAAAAAAAGCATCAGCCTTTTCACAGTGGACTGCACTGTGCAGTTCACAGTCAAAGGCATAAAAAAAAACTAAAGGCATCAGTCGAGAACTACTTAGAAAAAAATTTAATATTAATAAACTAAATTAATTAAATAAAATTAATTAAAAATAACAAATAAAAGAAAAAAAACCTCTAAGAAGAAAAAAAACTAAATAGAAAGAAATTTAACATTAACAAACTAAACTAAACGAAACGAAAAAAATAATTAAAAAGAAAAAAAAAAGCAAAAAATAAAATAAAATTCATGTTAACTCGTCAAACCAAGTTAACCCGTTAAACCCGGGATCTGTATCATGAATGTCTGGTAACTAAATAAAAAAAGTGAATATTAACAAACTGAACTAAACAAAAAAAATTAATTAAAAAGAAAAAAAATCCGGATTAACTCGTCAAACCATGTTAATCTGTTAAACCCAGTATTTGTGTCATGAAAGTCTGATAACTAAACAAAAAAAATTAACATTAACAAACTAAATTAAAAAAAAATATTTATGAAAATAATAATAATAAAAAATTGACGGGTCAACCCGGAATAAACTGGGTTCACCCGTGAAACCAGGTTAACCCGTGAAACTCGAAATATGTGTCATGAAAATCTAATAACTAAATAGAAAGAAATTTAACATTAACAAACTAAACTAAATGAAAAAAATTAATTAAAAAAATAAATAAAAAAGCAAAAAAAAATCCCAAAAAGTATAAAAAAACAGCTAAAAAAACTTAGATAACCTAAAAAAAAAAAAACGCCTAAGGAAGGAGTCAGTGTACATTAACAAACTAAATTAAAAAAAAATATTTATGAAAATAATAATAATAAAACATTGACGGGTCAACCCGGAATTAACTGGGTTCACCCGTGAAACCAGGTTAACCCGTGAAACTCGAAATATGTGTCATGAAAATCTAATAACTAAATAGAAAGAAATTTAACATTAATAAACTAAACTAAACGAAAAAAATTAATTAAAAAAATAAAGAAAAAAGCAAAACAAAATCCCAAAAAGTATAAAAAAACAGCTAAAAAAACTTAGATAACCTTTATTAAAAAAAAAAAAAAAAAAAAAAAAGGCCTAAGGAAGGAGTCAGTGTTTTACTGTGGACTGCACAGTGCAGTCCACAGTAAAACACTGATTCCTTTTAGCTATTGTTATAATTACAATAATGTAATTACTATATTGCTTCCTGGTCATTTAATCTTTTAACTTGGCTTCAAGGGTAAGTTGGTCTATTCACCATAACATAAATTTTTTTTGAGGATTGTGTGTAGTTATTTTGGTAATTATAATTTTTAATGCACAGTAAAATTACTCATTTAACCATTGAATAAAATAATCCAATGTCTACTATTCAAGGGCTTTTGTGTCATTTTACTTTGTTTTTATTGTAAATCTCAAGGGTCCTAAAAGGCATTATTGCAAATTATATTGATTAAATATAATTAAAAAAACTTACACACGCGTCAACGTGTGGATGACCCCTGCACTATTTTGGCAACGAGTGAGGGGCCGTCTAGCCACCAAACACCGCATTTTAGGGCGGTGTTTGGAAGGTCTCGGCGTCCCTGACCCCATAAGGTGGTATGTGTGCCACCATTCATAGCGGTTTGACACCGGCAGCCATTTCCCTCTTCTTTTCTTTCTCCTTACCTAGATTTCCATGCTAACCTTTGCAAAATTGAAGAACAACCCTTTAATTTCTTGGTTATTTAGATTTGGTCAATTTTTCTTTTATTATGATTTTTTTTTAATCTTGGATGATCTATAAAATTGATGTGTCTTTTCAATTTTACCCCTATTATACTTTTTAATCTTTCAAAATTGAAGAACAACCCTTTAATTTGTTGGCTATTCAAAAATTGGTTTTGTTTTATGATTTCTTCCTTCTTTTTTTTTTCTTATCAAATTTAATCCATGTTCTTTTGATCGCTGATTATTTTTTTGCTTTAACAAGTTTTTAAAATCTATAATTTTAAATTAGCTCATAATAAAATTCTTGATTGGACCCGGATTTAGAGTTTTATAGGTTGCGAGTTTTTTTAGATTTGACCAGGTTTATGATATTTGTTCGAGTTCACTTAGTTTTCACATGTGTTTTGCGATTTCACCCTTATGATTTCTATTTATATTAAATTGGCTCATAATAAACTTCTTGATCTTTTAAATTTGGTCATTATTCTTTTAATTTCTATTTATTTTATTTGTAATTATTGTTTTTCATTAAATTGCATTTTCCTTGGGTTTTTTCTATCAAATTTTATCCTCATTTTTTTTTTGTTTTTGCAGGTTTTTTTTATTAATATTTTTCTATTGATCTCATTCTTCAAAATTAAATTGGTTGAGAATTATGCTTCTTGATTGAATATGGGCTAAAGATTTCACAATATACGACTTTTAGAGATTAGATCAGCTTTAAAAGGTTTGCCCTATTTTTTTCTTTTTTATAAATTGATATTTTCTTATTTTTTATCCTTTTTTTTTAAATTTTTTTTGTTATTTTTTGTTTAATTTTATTAGGTTAACCCTCAATATTTGTTTTTTAATTTCACCCATACTATTTTTTAATCTATAAATAATCTACCATATTATAAATGATTTTTAATTTCATCCTCCTATGATTTTTTATTTTTTCAAATTTGATCATAATTTTTTTAATTGCAATTGTTTTTGTTTGGGATTATTTTTTTTTAAAAATTTCATCCTCATTGGGTTTCTTCTTGTTAGACTTTAACCCCATTTATTCTCTTGTTGTTCCTTTTCTTTCATAAGTTTATTTATTTTTTTTTTATTTTTTTCAGGATTCCATCCTTCAAATTTAAATTGGATAACTTTTAAGCTTATTTATTGAACTCATGTCCATGATTTAATAAGTTGCAGGATTTTTATATTAGGCTACGTTTAGGAGGTTCGTCCAGGTTTGTTTGGTTTTTTCCTTTTTTTTTAAGTAGAAGTTTTCTGTTTTTTTTTATTTTAAGTTTTACTCTTTTTTTGTGGGTTTCCTTCAATTAGGTTAGCATTGAGTTTGATAATTGGAATAGGCTCAGGTGTGGTTTTTTTTCATTATTTTTTCGTTAATTTATTTTTTGTTGGTTTTTTTTTGTATTATTTAAATGACTACTTGAACCAATGACTTGGGACTTGATTTTTTTTTTTTTAACTTATCACTTTTTTAATTATAATGTATTGGATATAGTGTAGTTCATGGTGAATTATATAAACCTTCAAATTTTTTTCTAAGGCTATGCTCTACAAACTACTATTTACCTTTAAAAAAGAATTTCTTCAAACATAAAAAAAATTTGTTCAGCCTGCAGCGAAGCACAGACAACATATCTAAGGATTTTTTATATAATGTTTCAATTATTTGATTGATGAGGGATAGATAGTTTTCCAAACTTTATTAATCATATTTTGAAGTTTGTTTTTTTGGAGAATATTTTATGCATTTAGTGTTGAGATAATCTTAGTTTTTTTAATCATATAAAAATCTCTAATCTTATTAGAAATAGTAGAATCAATGGTAAAGAGAATGTTAAGAACAAAAGCCCAAAGATTAAGAAAGGGTTAAAAGTGGAAAAAACCCTAGACTAGGGGCATCCAGGAAAACTCTAAGAAAGACTATAAGAAACCAAAAGTAGAAATTGCCCACACTTAAAGGAAAATCAAGTTTTGATGATTGATGGAATGCCATGAAAAGGCCTATAATGTCTAGGAGGGGCAAGAGAGGTTTTAATTGAGGAAAGGCATAACAAATTTTAAAAGTTGATGTCGGGGGTAAGATTAAGAAGAAGAAGAAGAAGACAATACTGAGTTATAAACATGTCTTTTGGTATCCATGATAAAGTCTCTAGTGTCTTTAAATGATTATATTGGCTATTCATTAAAGGAAAATTTAGAGTTGCTTTATAGCCTCTGTTAAAAAAATATTGATCTTTTAAGTCAAAATGGAATATGTGGCACGATTAGATGCCATTCTTTTACAAAAATAGTGAAAGGAAAATGAGGAAATGATGAGGCTAATAATTGGCAGTGAACCTTGACCCTTCATCTGAATTGAAACGCGAGATAAAAAAAAGTTGGAGTATTATGAGACAAAAGATGGGCAATGAGCTTCAGTATTCTCTTTAATTTTGAGATTGACAATGAAGGAATAACAAGGTTATATGCTAATGATTGATAAGAATAAAACTTCTTGAACCATTGATTAAATGGGGTGAAAATTTCTATTGAGAAAAGTGTCATAGTTATATTCTAATGTTTGACCTTCATTGATAACATTAAAAGTTTTTGGTTGATGAAAAGTCCTATAAAGAGGTGAAGCATGATTATATACCTTTGTTTGATTATGATTAATGTAAATGGAGTTTCCTGTCCAGTTTTAGAAAACATGACTTTTTGATGAAATATATGGCATGGTTATATGTCATTACAAAGATAATAAAAGAAAGAAAGTGAAGTGAATAGTTGATGGTGATCCTAGGTCTTTGAAACCTGCAAATACTTTTTGAACCTAAAAATTTTCCTTTCTTTCATAATCATGAATCATAACATGCATTACGTGTTTTTAAAAAACTTTTTTTTTAATCAAGTAAAAGATTTGAACCAATAAATGATGCTCTGAAAAATATAAAGAGCTTTTCTATAAGGGTCATAGCTTCATGAACTAAGCTATTGATTATTATGTGTAATGATAAAATAGATGCTCAAAAGAGACAATCTTTCTTGATAGTGCCTTGAGTCTTGACTCAAGCCTCTTGCTGTTGAAATCAACATAAGGTCACTTCGTCACATACTACCAAATGATATACCCAAAATGAGAGATTAAAATTAATACAAAGAACCATAGAAGATCCAAACAAACTATTTTAATCTTACAACAAGTCAATTTCTGTTTTAAAATATAAGATAATCAAAGGACCATATGTATTAAATGACGTGTGTTGGATCTTTGACCAAAAAAGCTTAGTTTTCAAAATATTGTCAAAACTGACATCTCTCTAATTTCATTGTAACAATTGGACTTGAAAGGACATGATCCTTGAAATTTACAATTTTGATTCCAAAAAAAACAAAGATTTTCAAACAAAAAAGAATATTAACTGAGTTTGCAAAATTATTGACAGAAATGACATTGACATTTCTTATAAGTCATCCTTGAAAAGTTGAACAGCTAAGGGGCAATGCAATGGATCCTGAGAGGAAAAACAAACATTCAGATCAGCCGAGGGCAAAGAAACACATAATCAAATGATGATTCAGTGAAACCCATTAAAGCTATGATTAACATCTGTTAATGAAAAATGCCTCTTGATGATGGGAAGATGAATGAACATAACTATTTCAACCGAGGGTAATGTTGCCTAAAAAGTCTATGGATTACTCAATAAACTCTAATAGTAGTTGAGAGTAACATTGTATTTGTGGGGTATCTTCATATCTAAAATCTTGATTTATTCTTTGAAATATGATTATGACTCCTAAAAGATGTTATCACATGAGTGCATTTAGATAAATGTTGAAAGGATGTATGCTACCTAGACTATCCGGGGACAATCTGCTTTGAAGCCCATCGATTCAAGGTGTATTTCACCATATAGATGCAAGGTGATAAAAAGAACATCATTTATGATGATAATGTATCTCTTTTCACGATTGAGTCTAGATGATTTCAAAGCCTTGAAATGAGGAAGACTATTTGAAGATAGATTTGGTCTAAAGGGATGAACTTAACTGTATTAGCTAAAGAGATGTTGAAGATCATTAGTAAAGGATGACTGTAATGGTTTTCTTCAAGAATCTAGGAAATGCTGTCATATTGGGGAAGCATGGCCCAATTGAGAGACAACTTCATAGTTACATAAGTACCTATAATGGTTGCTAAAAATGTGCAAGAGTTGTTTGATAAGATTAGACGAGCTGAAGGCCATTTGCTATGAAGAACACTAAGCGTACAATGATGAGCCTTTACTGTAAGCAATGAGATGCATGGCTAGATGACTTGAAAATTTCATGAAATTTGATGATAACATATGCTTGAAGAATATGGTTCAATTCAGGGTAACATCATAACTGGTTTGCAATCTAAGAGGAAATTGACACCAAAAAACCTTTAGATAATTATTGGCAGAATGCACATAACTAATGAAAGGCAGTTTTTGAAATAATCTAAGAAGTAGAATGATCTATTAAACTCCTTCACGAAGAAACAAAAAACACCACACTCAGGGGCTTAGTCAGGCTTGATAAGCAATGAGAGCAGTAATCGCGGTGAGCACTTAAATTCAAGCAAAGGATTGACATATGGTAAACTCAAATGAGCTTATGAATCAGAGGATTTAAAAGGTTTGATATGGTAAGCCAATGCATCCTATAGTGATGAAACATCAAAGATGGAGGGCTTATATTTCAAACCAAGTAAGGATGCATGCATGTCATCTAATCTCCAAGCATTGCATAGATATTTTTAAAATTTTATAGGAAAATCCACAATGAAATTAGTTGAAAAATAATCAATGATAGTAATGGATCTTAGTTTTATCCCTGTAATTAGGAAGAGGAGGAGAAAAATCCTACCATTAGGAACTTTTCAGTTCTTTGGCATCGAAGAATGTTGAAATGTTCAAACCCCTGCAATTGAAGGTATCAGATGTCAATCCAGTAATCAAAATGTTTTGGATTCATTCAAGATGCCTTTTCTAGGGAATCACCAAATCAAGATAATAGGACTCTGCTAGAAAAGAGTTCAATAAGGGAATAGTCTTGAGAATAGGAGTCTCTTAAAAAAATAAAGATTTTGATTATGGTTAGAGGGGATAACCAAATTGGGATCTCAGGTTAGTCGAGCTGAAGACAAATAGTTTGGGTTTTGGTTAAAGAGAATCGCTAAATCAGGATTTCAGATTAACTGAACTGTGAAACCAAAGTTCTAGTTGAAGGAAATCACTAAGATACAAGAGTTCAGGTCAATTGAACTGAAAAAAAATCATTGGGATGACAGAATTCATTCCTGATTAGGATAGTATTCATCATGGCCTAAATAATCATAAAAAGAGAAGGCTAGAAAGGTAACTTGACACTCAAGATTTGAAAGTAACTCACACGAACTTGGTTAAGTAAACTAGAAGATGAGTCGATAAAAGTGACCACCTCAAATTACAACCCTCAATAATAAAAAGAAGAAATAAGGGGCAGGGCTATATTTTAAAAAGCATGAATTGCATATGGTTTAACCTCAATTTTAAAATAGTGTTGGTGCATGATTTGTTAATTAAGAGGAAAATCAGAGAAATCAACATGAGTGAATGGAAGTCGAGAAATGACAAAGAAATCCCATCTATATGATGTGAACAACTAAGACCATAAAACAAGGCACTCATTTTAAGAGTTTACCTTTAGAGGGTATTTTGTTTTAGGAAATTTTTGAAGGATTTTGATGAAAATCTAGATTTGAATTTCAAAATGGGCAAGTCACATGTGAAAATAGACTAGTTTTTTAATTTTAAAACGGGTAGGTCGCCTATGAAAATAGACTAGTTTTTGAATTTCAAAATGTATAGGCCGTCTGTGAATATAAACCAATTTTAGGGAAACATGGATGCTTGCTGAAGTGTTTTTTGAAATTTAAAAAGGTAGGTCGCTCGTAAAAATAAATCAGTATTTGAATTTCAAACTGGGTAAGTCTCCCATGAAAAATAAACCAATTTTAAGGAAGCATGAACGCTTGTTGAAGTTCTTTTTGAAATTTAAAAAGGGTAGGTTGCCCATGAAAATAGACCAGTTTATAAATTTCAAAATGAGCTGGTGCCCGTGAAAATAGACCAATTTCAAAGAAGTATGAATGCTTGCTAAAGTTCTTTCGAAAGAAGCATGACCGCTTGCTGGAATTCTTTCGAAATTTAAAAGGGTAGGTCGCCCATGAAAATAGACCAATTTCAAAGAAGCATGGACACTTGTTGAAGTTCTTTTGAAATTTAAAAAGGCAGGTCATCCATGAAAATTGATCAATTTCAAGGAAGCATGAACATTTGCTGAAGTTCTTTTAAAATTTAAAAGGGTATGTCATCCATGAAAATATACTAGTTTTTGAATTTTAAAAAGGGGAAGGTCATTCGTAAAAATAGATCAGTTTTTTAATTTGAAAAGCAAAGTCTATAGATGGGTGGATCACCTAAAAAGTTAGATAAACACTTTTTCTTTACAAACTCACTATGCAAAACCTTGATAAGATTTTGCTTCGTAAGCATTAAAGAGGGAACATTTGTTGTTATCTATTTTTGACCCTATAAAAAATCAAGAAAAAAAGAAATAAAAAAAAAATCCAAAAATACAAGAGGATACACATGAAGAAAGCTCAGAAGATTGCTTAAAGTTAGTGATGAAGGACCAAAATACCAAGTGGAAAAGTTGAAGGACTAAAATGTACAAGATTGATAAAATTAACGACTCAATTCTGATTGATAAAAGACCCATTTGGTGAAAATATTTTTATTTAGGGTAAAGAAATACAATTTCGATGAGTAAGGACTCAATAAGGATTTTAGAAGGCTTAATCAGTTTTTTTGGAGTTAATTTAGGTTTTGATTGGAAGAAATTAAAATTTGGGGACTGAAATTGGACTTTAGAGAGTTTAATTGGTCGAATCAGGGCTTAATTGTAAAAATAAATTAAAGTTTGATAGCCAATTAGGGGTTCGATTGAAGAAATTCAAAATCAAGAACCAAATCATAAAAGGCACGAGATTTCAAGGATTGAGATTGACCAAATCAGTGGCCAAATTATAGTAAATTAAAAGTTTAATGGTCAATTAAAGGTCCAAATACACAAATCAGAAACCAAGGACCAAGATGAAAATGACGCTAAACTCTATGGTTGGTGATTGAGTTTGGTAGATGTGAAATTATATGAAATTAAGAGTTTGAGAGTAAATTGAGGGTGCAATTAAAAGCAATTAGAAGGATAATTTTTAGATTCTAGGCTGATCGAGTTGGTACCTTCAAGTGAGTGAATGTGGAGCTATAGACATCTAAATTGAACAAGGTTGGATAAAAAAAAGATGGGCACTCCCTTTACCAACTTCAAGTGGTCTTCAACGATGATGACATTGGAATTGCTCCGACAAAACCTTAAAAGTGGTTAACTCAGTCAACTTTGATTGAGAGACCTATTTGCATAAAACCACTCAACGTTTTCGTGTGTTCAAATTTAAAAATTCCCAGAAGGTTCTTATCAAAGGATGAGAACACTTCTTTCAAGATCAAAGGGGCTGAAACACTTCACCTTGGTCTTCAAGTTTGATCAAAACCACTTAACTCTAAAACCATTTATCATTTGATAAAACCATCCTAGTTTTAGTTTGTTAGAACCCTAATAAACCCATATGGAAGCTCTGAATCAACCTATAAAATGATAGGTAATCTAACAGAAAGAGGAGAGAAGAGGGAAGGAATTTGATTAAAGTCTAAAGGATTCAATACTGAGTTCAAGAGCTTAGAAAAGGTTCAAAAGTTTGGCTTTGTTAGGTTTAGAGACAAGAAGAAAGAAAAGCAATAGGAAAAATCTACCCCCATTGAAGATTTGAAGCTTGGAAGGCAAACTTTTACAAACTTTGAAAATGGAGTCCATGAGACCTATTGGATTCAAAACCCTATGTTTACTTTATAATGCAATGTTTTTTTTTTTTGAATATATTGATGTGAAGATTGATGTTAAGGTATGTTAACCTTGCATTTAGTTTGATTGAAATATGTTAAATATGATAATAAGGTGTTTAATGTTTCTATAGTTTGTTAATGCATTGTTCCAAGCTTCTGAGTTTTGTTTTAGTCAAATGAAGTGTTAAAGTTTCAGTTTTGAACCTCAAATTGGTTAAACATGCTTGTTGTTTTAATTTTGTAGTTTTGGAAAATGAAACTTCATGCATGTTTATGATGATTTGATGTTTTTGTTAGTTTTTTTTATTCAACTATGCTTGGTATTAATAATGTGGTTTGTGATGACTGAAAACAATAAGTTTAGAGGCCTAAAAGTCCATTTTCTAGGTTTGATAACTTCTTCAATTCTGTGTTTTTGCTGGGCAATATTCTTTATGTTTTTGGAAAGAACATTATCTCAGCCCCATGATTTGGACCAATTTTGGTCCATTTCTTTGCAGTAAACCATTCGAGTAACTTGATTAGTTAATAATCTAGGATTTATTTGCATCATTAACAAGTTTTTAAGGGTTTTAATTCTAGGGTTTCAGTTTTGAACTGGAACCTATTTTGATCAAATCCTGACTTTTTAATGATAATGAATTGGTTTTGATGTTTGATTCTTAATCTATGCTTGATTCTTAATCGAGTAACTTGATTAGTTAATAATCTAGGATTTATTTGCATCATTAACAAGTTTTTAGGGGTTTTAATTCTAGGGTTTCAGTTTTAAACTGGAACCCATTTTGATCAAATCCTGACTTTTTAATGATAATGAATTGGTTTTGATGCTTGATTCTTAATCTATGCTTGATTTTTAATCGAGTAACTTGATTAGTTAATAATCTAGGATTTATTTGCATCATTAACAAGTTTTTAGGGGTTTTAATTCTAGGGTTTCAGTTTTGAACCGGAACCCATTTTGATCAAATCCTGGCTTTTTAATGGTAATGAATTGGTTTTGATGCTTGATTCTTAATCTATGCATGTTTATGAATAAAAAGAATGCCTTTGTTTGTTTGAAATCTAGTATGAGTTGGGATTCATGTTGTTGGGTTCGGGTTTGAATATTCTTCATGTTTTTTTTTCTTTGTGTTTGATCTGTATTGTCTAAGAAATTTTGATTTTTTATGTTTAATCTATTTTTGGCCCTAGTCTTTATTTATGGTTTGTTTTTGGGTCAACTTGGTTGGGTCAAACTGGTCGGGTTGAAATTAGGTTAGATATTTAAGGCTCTGTTTGGTTTACTATTTTTTTTATAAAAGGATTTTTGGCCTAAGGAGGTGTTTGACAAACACACTCTTAGATCTGTTTTGGTAGTTTTCTAAGGAAGAAAAAATAGTTTTTGCCAAACATGGCCTTACTAAAAAGTTTTTTTTTAAATAATAAAAAATAATTTTTATCTGTTGCATACGACCCAATCCTTATAAAAAAATTGCATTTTTATTTAAAAAAACAAATTCTTTTTTTAGTATTGTTTTAGAAAATAACTGTGTTGATTTTCCTTTGTTTTTTTTTTTGGATTTTGTAACAAGTTTGTAAAATTCTTTAAGGATTTGACCAATATTTCAATAACCCTAAAAATTTTAATTCATAAAAATTAATGGTCAACACCCTGTTATAAATACTGGACCTATAGATAGCCTGATATTTAAATACAAGGAGTTAAATTGAAAATTTTTAGAATTATTTTTAGATATTCAATAATTTTAATTAGGAGTATCTTTCACCACAATATACGAATTGTGAAAAACTCTTTCGCTTTTCAGGATAGGTCAACTTTGTCAGGGCACCTACGAGGACCCTTTCCATAAGAATTTATCTCGGCATACACGTCATAATTAATTTGAAATATCAGATTCATTTATAATAGTAAATCTTTATCCTAAGCCATATACAAACTACCAATTAGGAAACCATTAAAACCTTTATATCATATCTAGACTATACAATGCAATTTATCTCAGGTAAGATATGCTAGGGGTGCTAATACCTTCTCTAGCAATAACCAATCACTTACCTTTGAATATTACTGATAAGACCCAGTTGTTAAATAATATATTTATCTTGTTTTATTTATTAAGGATAGAATAATATTTTCAGTTTAACCTATATATATGCTCTTTGTATTTAGGTTAAAGCAAGTACAATAATGTAAATCATTTGAGGAGAATTCTAGCCTCCTTTCCTTTCATGTTCGTATTTATTTTTGTGTTAATTGAATTGTTTTAACATGGTATCAGAATTGATTTTATGGAACAAGGCTTAATCCCAAACACAGTTTTCACGGACCCGCTTCTGTAATTTTGGTATTTCGTCTTCTGCAATTTGGTATTTCTGTTTTGTCTCCAACATAATTTTTTTTGGAGTGATATTTTGTCTCCCGCTTCTGTAAAATCTGATACTTCGACTTTCCTTCAGCTTCTGCAATTTGGTATTTTTGTTCTGTCTCTACAATTGTTTTAGTATTTTATCTTCTGCAATTTGTGTTGTATTTTGGAGTAATCGTATAATTTCGAGAAGATATTTATTGAGTATTTGTGATATCTATTCAGTTTCTGCAATCTGGTACTTTGTCTTTCGCTACTTTTGCATTCTGGTTCTGTTTGTTTGTTAATTATGGCTACTTAAAGAGATGATTCGCTTCACTCTGTGAGTGTGAGGTTGGATGGAAAGAATTATTCGTACTAGAGTTATGTAATGAGAAATTTCCTTAAGGGTAAAAAGATGTGGGGGTTAGTGGAACTTATGTGATACCTAAGAATACTAAGGAGGGGGATGCTGTTTTGATAGATACATGAGAAGCAAACAATGCAAAGATCATTACTTGGATCAACCATTCTGTTGAGCATTCTATAGGTACATAGTTGGCGAAGTATGAGACAACAAATGAGGTTTGGGATCATCTGCAAAAGTTATTCACGCAATCAAATTTTGCAAAACAGTATCAATTAGAGAATGACATACGAGTTCTTCATCAGAAGAATAGGAGTATTGAAGAGTTTTATTCTTCTATGATAGATCTTTGGGATTAATTGGCTCTTACAGAATCGGCAGAATTAAGACATGTGGTGCCTGTATTGAGCATAGAGAGCAGCAACGTTTGGTACAGTTTTTAACAACACTTCACAATGATTTTGAAGGACTTAGAGGTTCAATTCTGCATCGTTCTTCACTGCCTTCTGTTGACTCTATTGTCAGTGAGTTATTGGCTGAAAAAATATGTCTTCAGCCTTATTCTGAAAAAAAGAATTCTTTCTGCTTCAAATCCTTCTGTACAAGCAGTACCCTCTAAGCCATCCTCTAATCATCAGAATTAGCCTTACACAAGAGTTGACTTTGATGAGTGCTTTTTCTGTTAGCAGAAAGGTCATTGTGTTGTAACCCAATTTTGGCCCATTGGCTTTTTAATTTAATTTTACAGGGTTTAAAATGTAAAATTAAAAGATCAGAGTTTTATTTCAATGAAAAGTTTGATTTGTCAACTTGCGTGAAAACTAGGGACTACAATGTGCTTTTGTCATTCTATCCTTATCTTCAAGATAATCCATATCTTCAAGATAATCCTTGTCTTCAAGATAATGATAGTTATCCGCTTTCAAATTTGATTCTTAATCAAATTCAAACTTCAAAGAAAAAAATGAGTTTGATTGAAACTTTGTTTCTCACATGCGAAGGGACTCTAACACTATAATTACAGATCTTAGTGTATACACATAGAGGGGGTAGACGATATAGAGAAAAAAACAAAGAAAAAAAACGAAGGAGAAAAACAGAGAAAAAAACAAAGGAGAAAAACAGGGGAGACGACAGAAGTTAGAAAACAGAGGAGATAACCCAAAAACAAAAAACCAAGAACAAAGGGAGGAGAGACTAAAAAGAGGAGGAAAAGGAGAGCATTCTCCAGCCGGTGCTGCACTGTTACCTTCGCCTTCGGCTTCACTAGGTAAAGTCTTCTTCTTCTCTCTGTTTCTGTGTAATTGTTGCAAGAAAAAAGTGCGAACTCAGCCCAAAAAGAAAAGAAAAGAAAAGAAAAAAAGAAAAGAGAGTGGGTCGGATTTGGGCTTTAGGCCCAGCCGGCCCAAATTATGTTTATTAAGGGTGTGTTTGGCAAAACACACCATTATGCCTTGACTATAATTTTTATGCCTATTTTAGTTTGAAATTTGGCCAAACGAGCCCCTTTTCGATATCAGAAAATTCCAAAAATATTTGGGGATCTTTGTTAATTTATTTGTGGGCCCCTCGCAACTTGATTTATTTATTTTCTTTATGTTTTGTTTTTTTTTAAAGTTATGTGCTTAATCTGTGGCCTATTATTGTCAAATGCAAATATGTCGTGCAATGTTTTTTTTATTTCCATCTAAAAAGGGCAAATAATAATAATGGATAAATAAGAAAAAAAAAGACATAGAAAATTTCTTCTTCAAATTCATTTTTTGCGAAAATATTCACCGACGCCAGAGTTAGGAGTATAGTAATTTTTGGATTTGTGCGATATTTACCAACATCAGAGTTGGAATATTCGTAGGAATTGTTCACTGACGCCAGAGTTAGGAACATGAAAGGAAGAATAAAAAAAAGGGAAAATGGAGAACAAATTCTTAAGCAATTTTAGACAAAACCAGCAATGCAGCCTGTCTCAGGTATGACGCTTAGGGGGTGATAGCATCTTTTCTTTTGCGTAACCGACAGTCCTGTACCATAGAATCTCTGTTGACCAGTTAGGGTTCCTAGTGACCATAATACTAGGTGACGACTCCTTAAACAATATATTTTCTCCTAAAAAAACAAGATGCCAGATATCTGTTATTTTTTTCTAATTGAGATTAATTTTTGATCGGTCGCCGCTATGTCCGGGTGTGACAGAATGACGACTCCACTGGGGATTTGTTTGGACTAAGCTTTGCTTTTTGTCTTTTTATTGCTAAAAATGTTTGTTGTACTGTGTTTTTGTTGTTGTGTTGTTTGTATTTATCAAGTTTTATTTTTTGCTTTTAATTGTTATAGCATGCATAATTATTCATGTTTATCATGCATATATATTGTATATGGATCTGAAGCCTTCACACATCACTCATCGCATTTTTAAAAATACATGTGGTATCAACTTTAAGATGAGTGGAGGAGTAACGACACTCCAATGGCTTTAGCCTGGGAAAGGCTCGTGAAACTATCCAACTCTCGCATGATTATTTGCTCGATAATGGTTGATATGCCGAACTAATATTACTCAAGGCCTCTATCTTCATGCTGCTTGTAAACCTTATATCAACATTTCAAGAATGATCATTGAGCATGCGAAAGACCTTTGAGACTAGACAACAAAACTACCCCGATGCATTTAATGACTAGAACCTATCCTTTAGGTTAATCCCTGTGTAAATTCACTAAGATAAGCTTAAACATGCTTTCGGGTGATGTAATGGCCACTATTCCTAAGATAACAACCGTTGAGTATGGACTCGAGTCTGAATCCTTGTAAATGACTGACGGAGACTGCCCTAGACTGGATGTTAGTGAGATACCACTACTCAAAGATATTAGATGCATAATGAAAGACACCAAGAATGTGGCTGAAAGCTCATATGACAAAAGGCTAAACAGATTTCCTCTTGACATTGCAATGAACATCGGATTCGGATCAGACCATACATCTAAAGAATATCGATCGTTATGTCATCCCCCAAAAAAGGCGAACCATACCCAATATGTTGCATTCATCTTCATGCATGCTTGAACATACACTTATAAACTGTTATAATACCGCACTCTAGGTGAAATATAGGTCCCCCATTGAAACACACTTATAACACTCGACTGCGAAAAAGACAAATGAAAAACGAAGAAAAAGCCCAGTTGGAAGCCCAACACCAAAAAGAGATGAAAAGTCTTAGAGAAGAAGTTGCAAGGCTTACTAGCCTACTTGAACAGGCCTTGAGATCTAAACCTGAAGAAGCAAAATTTACAATTCAGCCTGAACTTATGCTCGTAAATCCATAAAATCTGGGGGCAAATGAGATGTCACAACAGGCTATGTATTCTTAATTTGCTCAACTAGCATATTCCACAAGAATGTCATCTACCATTGACCTTACAACAAAGGAATCCCAAAAGAACAAGATGGTAAAAGAAGATAGACTGGACAAATGGGTTGCCCTGGAATAAAGGCTAAGGGCATTCGAGGGAACTAACTTACATGACCATATAAAAGTTGTCGAGATGTGTTTGGTACCTAACGTAGTCATTCCTAAGAAGTTTAGGGTGCCAAAATTCATCAAATATACAGGAACTCAATGCCTTGTAACTCATCTCAAGGCATACCACAACAAAATGACTGAGGTGGTTTATGACGAGAAACTGGTGATTCACTTTTTTCAAGACAGTGATATTGCCCTTACTTGGTATATACGGTTGGACAATACCAACATAAAAAAATGGAAGGACTTAGTTGATGCCTTCAATAAGCAATATAAGTTCAATATGAATGTGGACCTTGATAGGTCAAGCTTGCAAGCTATGGAAAAGGACAACAAGGAATCCATAAGAGAATACACTCAAAGGTGGTACGAGACTGCAACGCAGGTTAATCCTCCTTTGTTGGAAAAGGAGATGATCAATTTGTTTGTCAACACTTTTAAGGCCCTGTACTTTGAATACCTGGTTGGAAGCTCTGCACAATATTTTTGTGACTCGGTTGCTATAGCTGAGAGGATTGAACAAGCTATCCATTTAGGAAGGATTGCTGACTCGAATGAGGAGAAATATTTCACTAGAGCAAAGAAAGAAACCGAGGTTCATAATGTCAAAGGTCGTTACAAAAACGATAGAAAGAGCTACCAAAACAAAGATATCTAGAAATCACTCATCCTGAAGACGAAGATACATGTCATTAGGCCAAGACTGGTCTATGTGTGACCTCAATTGACTATTAGAAAGGTTCCCTTGTCGAGGAATTCATAGGAGAGAGACGGTTGGAAGATTCCAGAAATTCGAATCGATGATCGCTAAGTGTTTAGCCCTTTTATGTGTCACCTTGCTAGTATAAGATCTTTGTTGTTTTTTTTAAGATTTCAATGAAATAATGAGTTTGTCCTTCAATTGTGTCTTTTTCTTTGATTTACAACCAAAATATCCTGAAAGGGATTCCTTCTAAGCACTCAAAAATACAGTTTTGAAGCCTCGCGTGATCTCATAGACTTAATTCATCTCTTTTACCAAAATCAGTTTCCCCATTGAAATTTTAAAAATTGAACTTGCATTTTGATTTAAAAAATAATATGATGTTTATTTAAAATGATATTTTTGACATTCTACTTGTAAAATGACATATGAATCAAGTAACTCCTTCATTGAGGTGCCTAAACTCTGAACCAAAGTGCATGAATAAAAAATAAACTTTCACCCTCACACCATGCCCTTGAGCCCTGTGTTTTAAATGTATGCATAATGGTATGTAGTGGACTTGTTGTTCATAGACTCATAAAATGCATTTTTTTTGTGAAATTCCAAATCATCACACTGGGCAAGTTTATAGTTTATTGATCTTAAATGCTTGTGCTTGAAATAAAGAAATGCCATCTTTGTTATTCCTTTCACATTCTAAAAGAGTATATCCCTTGCGGTCCTATTTTGAGCCTGAATAATGTTTCTTTCATGAAAAATCACGACTAGGATCACACCCCACACTAGGGGCAAGTGAAAATTTCAATGAGAAAAGATGAAAAACCCATGAGAAAGCCGAAAAGGCAAAATAGCCCAAGAAACTCAATGACTAGGAGGCATGCCCAAATCACAAGAAAGAGTTATAACCAAGATAAAGTGAGTATGCCCTAGAAAAGCAATGAAAAAAGAAAACGGGCGAATCAAAGAAAAGTCGCAAAAAAAAAAAGAGGAATGACACAAAAAGTTGAACTGCTGATAGTGATCCTCAATCTTTAAAACCCTGAAACACTTTTTGAGCCTTATGATTTGTTCTTTCTTAAAAAACCTTAGCCTACATTACGTGCTTGTAGAAGTCCTTTCTAATCAAGCAAGTAAGCAACCTAGAACAATAAACAATGCTCTCAAAATGCAATGAGTACTTTTTCAAAGGAGTCATGACATTGAGAACAAACTACTCATTATTATTCATGCTGATAAAATGAGTGTTCAAAAAGAGACAAATGTTTCTCAAACAAAATCTCGAGCTTTTTCTCGAGCCATTCACTTTGGAAACCCATAAGAAACAGAAGGTCACCTTATGATGTACTTTTACCAAAGAAAATATCGCCAAATACAAGAGCAAATAATCTCTTTTCCAAGAAAAAAACCAGGAGTTGCAAGATTTTAAAAGTAAATGCTTTTAAACTTACATCAAAACAATTTTTATTTTCAAAATGCAAGATCAAGATTTCAAGATTCATTCTGGACAAATATTCCTTCACCAAACTAAAAATAGGAGAAATGAAAAAATGGTCGCTTAAAAACCATTATTTGGCAGAGTTGCTGACAAAGCACACCTAGGGGCAATGACTAGTACAAGGGGGCGACATTACGTTTAGAAGGAAAAATCGATCCCTTCTAGAAAAAGAGATGAACATTTCCTACAACAAGACAAGGGAGCATTTTGGTTTATAAAAGGCAATTTGATTCTTTCAGCAAGTGACAACGATTGTTTTTAAAAGTGAGACGGGGATTAATGAATGATCCTCTCAAATTATTTGAAGAGATGAAAAATCTCTAGTAAGCAAGTGGGTCACGATGAGCACCATAAAGGCTAAGATGTGTAAACGAATCTGGGAAGAGACTTACATTGGCCAACTCGAGTAGGCTAGAAGCTAAACGACGAAGATGACCCAAATAAAAGATAAGAAGTCGTCATCAATCAAACAAACAAGAAGATTAAGAAGAAACGAGGGCCTATATTTTAAATCAGGTAAAGATGCATGCATATCCTCTAAACTTTGAGATATTAGACAATGAGTTTTGCAAAATTCACAAAAGAAATCTCTGACGGGATCCATCAAATGGAAGGCCACCTTGAAATGGCCAAGATTGAAATTGCTTTTGAAATTTTTTCAACTATGAGAAATTTTAACCTGGGCAGGCCGCCCATGAGAATCAGGCCGCAGAAAAAAAAAATCTTTATATTTTCCCACCACCTTTAAAGTAGTGTATTTTCTAACCTTACCTCCTTTTGAGTACGCATTCGAGCCCTAACTTCCTTTGGAGTACGCCTTCGAGCCCTCGACCATCATTTTGAGTGCGCTTGCGAGCCCTCATTTTCTTTCAAGTGCGCCTTCTAGCTCTTACCTCCTTTTGACTGTGCCTTCCAGCCCTCACCTCCTTCGAGTGCGCCTTCGAGCCCTCGACCATTCTTTTGAGTGCGCCTTCGAGCTCTCACCTCCTTCGAGTGCACCTTTGAGCCCTCAACCATTCTTTTGAGATGAGAAATTTTAACTTGGGCAGGCCGCCCATGAGAATTAGGCCGCACATGAGAATTAGGCGCAGAAAAAAAAAACTTTGTATTTTTCCACCACCTTTAAGGTAGTGCGTTTTCTAACCCTACCTCCTTTTGAGTACGCCTTCGAGCCCTCACCTCCTTTGGAGTGCACCTTCAAGCCCTCGACCATCATTTTGAGTGTGCTTTCGAGCCCTCACCTCTTTTTTGAGTGCGCCTTCGAGCCCTTGACCATCCTTTTGAGTGCGCCTTCAAGCCCTCATTTTCTTTTGAGTGCGCCTTCAAGCCCTCATTTTCTTTTGAGTGCGCCTTCGAGCCCTAACCTTCTTTTGAGTGTGCCTTCGAGCCCTTACCTCTTTCGAGTGCGCCTTCGAGCCCTCGACCATCCTTTTGAGTGTGCCTTCGAGCCCTCATTTTCTTTCGAGTGCGCCTTCGAGCCCTCACCTCTTTTTTTTAGTGCGCCTTCGAGCCCTCACCTTCTTTTAAGTGTGCCTTCAAGCCCTCATCTCCTTTTCAAGTGCGCATTCGAGCCGTCATCTCTTTTCGAGTTTGCCTTCGAACCCTCATCTTCTTTTCAAGTGCTCATTTGAGCCCCCATCTCGGGGATAGTGCATCTTTGAGCCCTATCATGTCATCCCTGTGAGACTTTATTTTTCCATTTGGGTAGGTCACCTATTACAATGAGACCCTTTCCATTCTTTTTCCATTTGGGTAGGTCACCCATTACAGTGTAACCCTTCCTTCCTTTCTTGGATAGGTCACCCATTACAATGAGACCCTTTCGTGGGTAGGTCACCCATTATAATGAGACCCTTTCTTTTTATTGGGTAGGTCACCTATTACAATAAGATATTTTCTTCATTTTTTTTACTTGGGTAAGTTACCCATTACAATGAGACCCTTTCTTTGTATTTTTTTTCACCGAGTAGGTCACCCATTACAATGAGACCATTTAAAAAAAAACAAAAACTCAATAAAAAAAAGAAAGAAAAAGAGGAAGGGTTTTCACAATTATTCTTCTTTACAAAATTTACTATACAAAGTTAAAAGAAAATAAATTTTCTAATGCCTTTGCACCGTAAACATTGTAAAGAGAGGACAACTGTTGTAACCTAATTTTGGCTCATTGGCTTTTCAATTTAATTTTACAGGGTTTAAAATGAAAAATTAAAAGATAAGAGATTTATTTTGATGAAAAGTGTGATTTGTCAACTTGTGTGAAAATTAGGGACTACAATATGCTTTTGTAATTCTATCCTTATCTTTAAGATAATCCTTGTCTTCAAGATAATGGTAGTTATCCGCTTTCAAATTTGATTCTTAATCAAATTCAAACCTTAAAAAAGATAATGAGTTTGATTGAAACTTTGTTTCTCACATGTGAAGGGACTTTAGCACTATAAATACAGATCTTAGTGTATGCACAAAGAGGGGGGGAGACGATATAGAGAAAAAAAAAGAAAAAAAACAAAGGAGAAAAATAAAGAAAAAAACATAGGAGAAAAACAGGGGAGACGATAGAAGTGAGATAACAGAGGAGATAACCTAAAAACAAAACCAAGAATAGAGGGAAGAGAGACTAAAAAGAGGAAGAGAAGGAGAGCATTCTCCAGTCGGTGCTACACTGTTACCTTCACCTTCGGCTTCACCAGATAAAGTCTTCTTCTTCTCTCTGTTTCTATTTAATTGTTGCAAGAAAACAGTGCGAAGGTAATTTAAGTACCTTCACACTATGCAGTGCACACGTAGGTTGAGCCATGCGGGCCTGCTCCCCAGCCGGGTCACTGGCCCCAAGCCAGTGACCAGGCTGGGTCCAGCCCAGCCCAGCCCATGTTGGTTGGGTTAGACCCAGCAAAAAAAAATAGAAAAGAAAAGAAAAAAAAAAGAAAAGAGAGTGGGCTGAATCTGGGCTTTAGGCCCAGCCGACCCAAATTATGTTTATTAAGGGTGTGTTTGGCAAAACACACCCTTATACCCTGGCTATAATTTTTATGCCCATTTTAGTCTGATATGTGGCCAAACGAGCCCCTTTTAGTATCAGAAAACTCCAAAAATATTTGGAGATCTTTGTTGATTTATTTGTGGGCCCTTCACACTTTGATTTATTTTTTTTCTTTGTGTTTTGTATATTTTTTAAGTTATGTGCTCAATCTGTGGCCTATTATTGTTAAATGCAAATCTGTCGTGCAATGTTTTTTTATTTCCATCTAAAAAGGGCAAATAATAATAATAATGGATAAACAAGAAAAAAATGACATAGAAAATGTCTTCTTGAAATTTATTTTTTGCGAAAATATTCACTGATGTCAGAGTCAGGAGTATCATATTTTTTTGGATTTGTGCGATATTTACCAACACTAGAGTTGGGAAATATTTGTAGGAATTGTTCACTGACGCCAGAGTCAGGAACATGAAAGGAAGAATAAAAAAAGGGAAAAAAGAGAACAAATTCTTAAGCAATTTTATACAAAACCAGCAATGCAGCTTGCCTCAGGTAGGACGCTTAGGGAGTGATAACATCTTCTCTTTTTCATAACCAGTCCCGTACCATAGAATCGCTGTTGACTAGTTAGGGTTTCTAGTGACCATAATACTAGGTGGCGACTCCTTGAATAAGATATTTTCCCCTAGAAAAACAAGACGCCAGATATCTGTTCTTTTTTCCAATCGAGTGATAATTTTTAATCAGTCACCGCGATGTCCGAGTGTGATAATTGGAAGGCTCAGTGTCCCAAGTTGAGACAACAAAATCAAGCTTGGAAGTATGGCAGCCAGTCACAATCTAATGCTCATAGACCACCTCAGGGTTATAAACCACCACACCACAATACTGCAATAGTAACTTCATCAAGCTCTATCACCGATCCTAGTACTCTTGCTGAGTAATTTCAGAAGTTTCTCTCCTTACAACCACAAGCAATGTCTGCTTCTTTTTCCATAGGTCACTTGCCTTATAGCTCCTCAGGTATGTCACATTCTAAATGAGTCTTAGATTCTGGTGTTTCCCATTATATGTCTCTAGATTCTTCATCTTTTACCTCTGTGTCCCCTTTGTCCTCCATTCCTGTTATGACTGCTGATGGCACTCCCATGCCTTTAGCAGGTGTTGTTGGTTTTGTCACACCTCACTTGTCTCTCCTTAATGTTTATCTTATTCCGAACCTCGAATTGAATCTTGCTTTTGTTGGTCAAATATGTGATTCCGGTGATTATTTAGTCATGTTTTCTGGTTCTTTTTGTTATGTACAGGATCTGCAGTCTCAGAAGCTGATTGTGAAAGGCCGTAGGGAGAATGGACTATATATTTTGGATGAGTTAAAAGTGCCAGTTGCCACCGCCGCCGCCGCTGTTACTACTACTATTGATTTGTTTTCCTTTCATTTGAGTTCTTCATCTTCTAGTTTTCATTTATGATATTCTAGTCTAGGTCATGTTTCATCTTCTCGTTTAAGATTTTTGGCATCCACAAGAGCTTTAGGAAATTTGAAAACTTGTGATATTTCTAATTGTAGTGGATGTAAACTGGCAAAATTTTCTGCTTTACCTTTTAATCAAATTATTTATATTTCTTCTTCACCTTTTGATTTGATTCATTCTGATGTATGGAGACCTTCTCTTATTGCCACAAAAGGAGGGTCTCGATATTATGTTTCATTTATTGATGATCATACTCATTATTGTTGGGTTTATTTAATGAAACAATGTTTTGAATTTTATGAGATATATACACCTTTTCGATCTCTTGGGAAAACTCAATATTCTGCTGTAATCAAATGCTTTAGGTGTGATTTGGGTGGGGAATACACTTCTAATAAATTTTGTTAGTTGCTTGCCTTAGATGGAACCATTCACCAAACTTCATGTACATATACTCCTGAGCAAAATGGTGTTGCTGAAAGAATACATAGGCACATTGTTAAAATTGCTCGTTCTCTCTTGTTGTCTGCTTTTGTTCCTAGTGAGTTTTGGAGAGAAGTTGTCCTTACTGCTGTAAGTTTGATTAATACAATCTCATCTTCTCATAGTTCAAGTTTGTCTCCTTTTGAAAAGTTATATTGGCATGTCCCTGATTATTCCTCCTTTAGAGTTTTTGGTTGTACTTATTTCGTTCTTCGTCCTCATGCAGAACGCAGTAAGTTGTCCTCTTGTTCTGCTATTTGTGTCTTTCTGGGTTATAGTGAAGGTAAAAAAGGGTATCGTTGTTTTGATCCAATAACTCATAAACTTTATGTGTCTTGTCATACTGTCTTTCTTGAGTATATACCTTCTTTTCTATTCCATCCACTACTTATAACTTGACTAGATCTGATATTATTCGTATAGATCCCTTTTTTGAGAATTCTGATAATATATCATCACATGTTTCTAATACCTCAGATACCCTTTCCCATGTTCGACCAATTTGTACTCATCATCCCGCAGGTGTTGACACTTTACTCTCTAGCACACCTGAAGCTCCATTCTCATCTACAGCCCCCTAGCTTCGTCTGAGATTGTGGATCCACCTTTACATCAATCCATACATATTCGTAAGTCCACAAAACTACTAGATTTTGCTATTCTTGTTATTCTTCATCATTTACTTCATTTTTAGCTTCTATTCATTGTCTCTCTGAGCCCTCTTCCTATAAAGAGGTAATTCTTGATCCTTTTTGGCAGTAAGCTATGAATGATGAACTTTCTGCTTTGCATAAGACAAATACTTGGGACTTGGTTCCTCTACCTCCTGGTAAGAGTGTTGTTGGTTGTCGTTGGGTGTATAAGATCAAGACTAACTCTGATGGGTCTATTGAGTGATACAAAGCTATGTTGGTTGCAAAAGGATACTCTTAACAGTATGGTATGAATTATGAGGAGACATTTGCCCCTGTTGTAAAAATGACTACTATTCATACTCTTATTGTTATAGCTTCGGTTCGTCAATGAAATTTCTCATAACTTGATGTTAAAAATGTCTTCTTGAATGGAGATCTTCAAGAAAAAGTTTATATGATGCCTTCTCCTGGTGTTTCACATGACTTTGGGTATGCTTGTAAGCTCAAGAAAGCGTTATATGGTCTCAAACAAGCACCTCGTGCTTGGTTTGAGAAATTTTCTGTTGTGATCTCATCTATTGGATTTGTTTCTAGTAGTCATGATTCTGCTCTTTTTATTAAGAGCACTGATGCAGGTCGTATCATTTTGTCCTTAATATGTTGATGACATGATTATTACTGGTGATGATATTAATGGTATCTGAGTTTTGAAGACAAAGCTGGCTAGACAATTTAAAATGAAGGATTTGGGTTCTCTTCGATATTTCCTGGGTATTGAGGTAGCTTACTCACCTAGAGGTTACCTTCTTTCTCAATTAAAATATGTTGCAGATATTCTTGAGCAGGCTAGACTTACTAATAACAAGACTGTAGACACTCCCATTGAAGTTAACACAAGGTATTCTTCTTCTGATGGTTTGCCTTTGACATATCCTACTTTATATCGTACTATTGTTGGGAGCTTGGTATATCTCATAATTACTTGTCCAGATATTGGATATGCTGTTCATGTTGTTAGTCAGTTTGTTGCTTCTCCTACTACTGTTCACTAGGCAGCTGTTCTTTGTATTTTACAATATCTTCAGGGTACAGTCTTTCAGAGCCTCTTACTTTCATCCACCTCTTCCTTGGAGCTGCGTGCATACTCTGATGCTGATCATGGCAGTGATCCCACAGATCGTAAATCGGTTACTGGTTTCTGTATCTTTTTAGATGATTCTCTCATCTTTTGAAAGAGCAAGAAACAATTTATTATTTCTCAATCTTCAACCAAAGCAGAATATTGTGCTATAACATCTACTACCATAGAGATTATTTGGTTACATTGGTTACTTGCGGATATTGGAGTTTCATTTTCTCATCCTACTCTTATGTATTGCGACAATCATAGTTCTATTCAGATTGTCACAACTTAGTTTTTCATGAACGAACTAAGCACATTGAGATTGATTGTCATCTTACTCATCATCATCTCAAGCATGACACCATTACTTTGCCTTTTGTTTATTCTTCCTTGTAGATTGCAGATTTCTTTACCAAGTCGCATTTCATTTCTTGTTTTTGTTTTCTAGTTGGCAAACTCTCGATGCTTATAGCTGCCGCATCGTGAGTTTGAGGGGAGATGTTAAATAATATATTTATCTTATTTTATTTATTAAAGATAGAATAGTATTTTCAACTTAAGCTATATATAAGCTCTTTGTATTTAGGTTAAAGCAAGTACAATAATACAAATCAATTGAGAGGGATTCTAGCCTCCTTCCCTTTCATGTTCGTATTTATTTTTGTGTTAATTGAATTGTTTTAACACCAGTATACCCGAGTCTCCTAACAATCCCGAACCAAAAAATTAGATGGCGACTCCTTAATTCCAACACCACTCGCCATGTGCGACAACTAATATTTTTGTAAAATTCTTAATCTTTTCTCAAGAAGTCTAACGAAAAATTTACGTGTGGAGTAAAATTAAACTACAAGATATAGTACGCGGGATTATATTTCAAAGTAAAAAGAGAGGATGCAAAGTCTTACTACCAAGACTTTAGATAATTTATCCTTCTCTATTTGTCACAAGTACAAGATTCTTGACAGAAATGCTTCCCTAGGGAATGAAGAGTCTTTGTGGTGCATTGAAAAAAAAAACAAGACCACCACGTTTTAGAAACGAGTTCTTATGTTTTTGTTTGAAAACTGAACATATGGCATAGAATTAATTTCCAAGCAAGTGTTGTGAAATCACAAAGGATGCACATCTTTCCCACAAAGTGTTGTGCAATCACGACACACACATAGGATGTAACTTACTTTCCTTCTCTTTCTTTCAATCCATAACTATGTACTTATCATCTACTTCCATATTGTTTCTTTAAAGGGAATGTCGTGATCGACTGATCGTGGTGTCCCAATGACTTAGTCACATCCTCCTCCTAACTGGCTAACTCCATAGATATATCAACATGAACTTCCCTAATTATTGAACTTGAAAGTCCCAACCACAATTGCAACATATCAAGAGAGAGCTCCCCACCAGCTTGGAATTTTCCTCTATTCCCTTTTCAGTTCAATAAAGCATGCACAACATGCTAATAGTTGATAAAAGTTGCCTCCTCCAAGCTCCCTCTACATTCTCTTTCGGCTATCTTCCATGTGTTGCTGTTAGTTGGTCATTAAGAACACAATGTCCACGTGTGATATCCCCATTGGCCTCAACTCAAAGAGAACAAAACCTTTCCTTGCCATCAGATTAGTCCTCCAAATAGCTGGCAAATCAATACACCAATCTTATAGGTCCACACATGGATCTATGTGCTTGTTAAAATCTTATCCTTTGATTTAAGATAAGGTATAGGACCTTTCCTTGCCATGCTTTAAGATGGCACACAGAACATGATTCGACAAGTGAATTATGACCCGTGATTAAAATCTTCTACATGACTATCTAAGCCCAAGAACTTATCGATGACACTATTAGGCTACAGCCTGTATGAGGTTCTTGATAAATTTGATACCTATATGTGCCAAACTTAACGGGGTCTTGATAAAGAAGTCCTTCCCTTTCCCTTATAGTTGCTCCAAGAAGATCAAAAGAGTAGTGTTCAAAAAAAGATAATGAGGTGGGGTTGTTTAAGTGAAGCAGATAAGATACTTCATGCTTGATAGTTGTAAATTACTACTTACTTTAGGGTTGGAACCAGTGATCGGTGGCCGGCAAGTTTGATCTGGTGAAGGAAAAATGTTTTGACTTGAAAATTGAAAGGGAATGGGTGCATGTGGCATCTACGTGTCTTGAATGTACAAGTGGACCAGTGAACGCCCCCCCTAAGCCTACATGTGGATCCAATACGTGGCTGGTAAAGTTTCTGGACACATATATGGGATATGTAACAGATTGGTTTGTCCAAAGTGCAAGAGAGACTTGGTGCTGTTAGAAGATAGTGATATCTGAAGGATCAAGAAATGGGAAGGAAATTTGGCAGGTTGAAGAGAATGGTGAAGCAACAGAGAGGGAAGCTCTATCTTATGAGGGTGTGCAGTACCATGCTTCTTTGTTGGCACAAGTACTCATAGAAGCTAGCTTAGCTAGCACATTTTGCTGTATTTTTACTGAGACTCAAATGACTGTCTGTGTTGTTAATTAATATTGTTTTCCTTTGATTTGATGTCTCTCATAAGCTTTTATGATTCCTTGTATTCACAAGTTTGTAGCTAGACTTGACATAATGTAAGAAATATTGCCTTCCACAAGTTTGTCTTTCTCTCTCAATTCATGGCAAATGTTGCTTTTGTAATTCAGTTGAACCAACTCCTTGAGGGACATTGCATTAATTATAAATGTCTTAAGTGCATCAGTGTATGTGCTTGAATGTGTACCATGAGTACAATATTGTTGTGGGAGCTTCCATGCAAGCATCCTTGTCTTAATTACTTGCCTTGCATGCCTTGAATTAGAAGCATACCAGTTTCATCTTTGCTAAAATCCTTGTACTTGAACAGGGAAAAACTTGCTGCAATGGATTGATTTTGAATATATTGATATTAAGATAATATTTAATTCGATATATAACCATTCACAAATTGAAGTGTACTTGATCATGTAGCAAATCTTGCTGCACTGAGTTCATCTAGTTTGATTTCCTAATATAATAATTGTCAGGTTCCATCGTAAAGGATTAAAAAAAAAAAAACTGTATAAAGTAATCACGCTAGGAATGTTTGTAATAATAGTAGAGATTAGTTTTTAAAATAATTTTTTTTGTTTAGAAATATATTACAATAATTTTTTTTATTTTTTTATAATTTACAACATATTCAAAAAAATAAAAATAATAATTTAAAATAATTTTTTTTTTTTTTTTGTGAAAACTCCAGCTAAACCATAAGGCTAAACACCTCCTTAATAAAACCAAACCAGTGTGAACCCATGTTATCATGTGTTTCTACATTAGATCTTTTATTTTTAACATATGCAAGGAGCTAGCACATGGGGCGCAATTAATAGCATCCATGCAAATTCCAAACAGACCCTCAAATAAGGGTGCCTTAGAGCTATCTTCCACAGAGATGGACAAATTACAACCCACGTGAGAGACAGGGATGGCCTTGAAAACTAGGATTAGTTCTGACAAGTTCTTTTTCAGGTGATTTATCAAGGAGACAAGCTGATGGGTCTGCTTCGTTATCTTCCTGTTCAAAGAAGGGCCCTTTCTTTCATGGTCCAACTCAAGGGGGCCGATACTTCACACCCACCACGCATTGTCTCTCCCACACAAACTTCACAAGCTTTGTCTATATATGGCCTTGCTTCACCAAGCAAATTTCTTGGAGCACAACCGCACCTTGACAATTACTCTCATAGACACAGCACACATTTATATATGGCAGGAAACTTGGCCTCAGTGAGATTGCCAAAGCTGCGATCATGGCAAAGGTGTTCAAGGATGGTTCGAGAGCAGAGAACGCGTCTGTACATCATTTGGAGGTGTACAGTGATTCTCCTACGCTGGGATGAGTGAATTTTTTATAGTGAAAACCAGTGTTGCTAGCGAGGTCTCAATCTTGAGAACTTGGTTTGATCTTTTTGTTTTGTGGCAAAGGTTTAATGGTCAGTAAAGCAGCTGATCTTGTGTAATTACAGCTGATTATCTTGTGAAATCATCAGGGTTTCAACTCGACGATAAGTTCAAGGATGATTTCACGGAATTAGTATGGAGATAAGAAATGGGTTAATGAGATTGTGTGTTGTATTTGATAAATTATATAATATAACAAGATAACTTATAAGAAGTGTTGAGTCAAAAATTAGGTAAGTAAAGAAATATATCCTAAGTTCGGAAATTGTTAGACGTGGGACGATGGCGAGTATTAATTAATAAAAGAAGGGATTTCATCGGATGAAAAAGTATTATATTGAAAATTATCATGGATTTTGTACGAGCAGGTTACTAATATTGGGTTGCTAATATATATTGATAAATAGTTGTCAATATGATTACTTGAATGTTCATTAAATTCAAAAACCTTGCATGTGTTCGAGGAAATTAATTATCTTGGAAGATATCAGTGCTTCTCGAGGGTTAACAAATTATTTGTTCTCTTTGATAAACAGGTCATTGTAATGGCTAAAAAGAAATTTATAATCAAGATATTCACATGTAATATATATATATAGTGAAGTTCAAGGCGTTACATTTTCTTTCTCTCTCTCTTTCCTCCCTAGATTTTCAATTAAAAAGCTAGAAGAACATATGAAAAATAATTATTAATTCAAAATAATTTAAATTTAATATTTAATTAAGTAAATATTGATTCTTGAAATCTTAGTTATTCATTATTTTAAAAGGCTTAGATAAAAGAAAATATAGATAATGATTAAGAGAATAGGAGAGGATCTTAATCCCAAAATATCTATATAGAAAAACTATAGAGAAGTATATCCATCCTAGTTTATTATTTTTCTTGGATTCTTTTTTTTTTCTTTTTTATTTAATGTAAAACCAAAACCAATATTTGTCCGAGAAACAAGAATTGCATCTTTGATGTGATGAATTCCAAGTACAATGGCTGCTCATGTCTCGGCTTTTATATTATCTATATACAAACCAGAACCTAAAATAATTATTAATGTCTGACACGAAAAGGAATGGATTTTTTTATACCCGATTGAGTATCTTTAACCTGAAATTAAATATTACAATTTATAACTATTTAGTGCATATACATAGCTTGTTATACATAGAATTTTTAAAACTTTAAGATTATTTATTTATTTTGAGTTAGGTTTGGATTGGATCGGTTTTTATATCAAATTTAAAACTTGACTTTTTACTATAAAGTTTTTTTCAAATTCAATTAAATCTTAAAATTTCTTATCCAAGTCAGTATCGACCGGGTTTAAGTGACCTATTCCAATTCCAATTCGATGCCATCAAATTCATGTTTCAATGGAGTCGAAAATGCTATGAGTTCATATTTTGCTCTTTTCAAACTTGAATTCTTTCTCAAATATGCTTCTTTAACTGATCGTGGCAATAGAAACTGGTGTTTCTGACAAGTGAACTTTGTTATCAAGGCTTAACTACATGGCAATGCCAATTAATATGGTATGGGGTTAGAGTTTGAGAACTTCATGCGAGGCCAGAAGGACCAAGAAGTATGCAAATGGTGTTTGGGGGGTGGGGATTAGTGGCTGTTATAAAAGTAAATATCAATTCGCTTTCTGAAAGCAAAAAGGGTGATCCTGTACCTTCTGATCCCAGCTTTTAAATTCTAAGATCTACTTCAAGATTGACATCATTTGACTTTTTTTTTTAAAAAAAATTTTAAATTTATTTCTCAGCAGGTTTGGCAACAGGTTTGTTGAAGCACGTACAAGACTAGGAAAAGGAACACAAGGAATGTGGAGGCATGGATCTACTAAAGCAACACAAAGTGGGAAGACAAAACAGAGAAATTACCGTGGAAGATGTTACTACTCAATTTTTGGACCTAATTTTTTATTTTTTTAAAAAAAACCAAAGAAAGCAAAATAACAAGAAAAACCCAAAAAAAATCTTCTTAAAGTCTTTGCGTCACTTACAATGTCTTCTTCTATGCATTCGGTTATTAAGAAGCTATTTTTTAAAAAAAAAATCAAAAATTACAAAGGAATTAGATGTGAAAAGAAAGAAGTTGAGGGACTAAATTGTTTTTGGGTTACTTGGTCACCAAGTTTGCTCAGAGACCAAGCATTTTTTTTTTTATCTAACACACAAAATTGAGAGGGGGAGTTTACGGGGAAAATTTTTAGAGAGACTAGAAAAAAAAAATTTCCATGCAACACACCATATTAAACCATAGTTCTCATCATCCCTTACATCATCTGCCATCACTTTGAACAAAGCTTTGACCAACAACTCTTCCTTATCACCATTAGCAGCAGTGTCGATCATAACCTCTTCCTTTTCAAAACAAAAGAAAACTATCAATTTCTCTTTTTACTCGAAACTCATATAAACAAAATCGAAGCCTTCACCCATTTCTCTTTCATTGTCTAGAATCAGCACCACCATAGCCCCATCATCATCATCATCAACCATACATATGGTGCAACCCAATAACCTTTAAAGCATCATCGATCAATCATCTTGTTCTAGTTACCAACCTTACTCCTATATCCATAACAACCATGGCTGCATTGATGGGATCTCAAGTTAACTAAGATATCGCCAAATTAGAATTTTAAATTAGCAAACCATTTTTTAAATTTTAGTTTTGATTAAAGAAGATCATCTAATTGAGATCTCAAGTTTACCAAACTTTTGGAAAATATTTTGGTTAAAGGGAATCGATAGATTGGAATTTCAGGATAACCAAGGTGTACATAGTTTGATTATAATTCTGATTGAAGAGGATTCCTAAGAAAACGACGAATTAAAAGCTATGAAGGGATTAGTTTTGGAAGAATAGTCTGTTTGTCTTTACAAACTTACTACGCAAAGCACTTAACAAATCTTTTCTCTGTTAGTATTGTAAATAAAAGGCATATGTTGCTACCCAATTTTTTACCTCATTTTGATTTTAAAAAAAAATCAAAAATAGCAAAATAATAACAAAATCCTAAGAAATATGTTAATGTCTTTGCATCACTTGCAATGTCTTTTTCCAATGCGTTTTGTTGTTAATGCGCTCTTTTTTTTAAAAAATCAAAATACAAAAATAAGAAAAATCAAAATTTACAAAGGGACCAGATGTGAAAAAAAATAAGTTGAAGGACCAAATTATTTTTGGGCTACTTGGTCACCGAGTTTACTTGGAGACTAAACAATTAAAAATATTTTTTTACCTATAAACAGATACCTAACACACAAAAAGAAGAGGCATAAATTTAAGGGGGAAATTTCTAGAGAGACCAGAAATTAAAAAAAAATGTATTCACACATGCTCTCCCCACACTCATACACCACATCAAAACCTTAGTTCCCATCAACCCTTACAACATCTACCACCACTCCTAATTGAGCTTTGACTAATAGCTCTTCCTTATGACCATAAGTAGCACTGCCGACCACAACCTCTCTTTTTCCAAAACAAAAGAAAACTATCAATCTCTCTTTTTACTCGAAACCCACATAAACAAAATCTAAGCCTTTACCCATTTCTCCTTCATTGTCCAAGGTCAGCACCACCACAAGCCCCATCGCCTTTATCAACCATACCCATGACGCAACCCAAAAACTTTTAAAGCATTGACCAATCATCTTATTCTAGTCACCAGCCTCAACTCCTCTATCCATAACGACCATGGTAACACTAATTTGGGCTGAGTTATGGCGGCGACACTAGTAGCATCTATGTCTTCTTTTTGTTCATAGCAGTCGCAACAACCAAACACTAGTCACAATCGCTTCAGATCCACCTGTCTTTCCACACTCTGCTAGTGTTCCGCACTTTCAGAAGCTTCCAGTTGGTTCACGAGTTCTAGGACTTCTCTAGATTGTTTTGAGAATTTTGGTTGGCAGATTTTTTTTTTACAAATTTTAAATGTTTAATGTGTGTTTAAGTTATTGTTTGAATTATTTTGAATTTTGGTGAATTGTAAAAATATAATTGTAGGTTGCGAGTAAAATATAGTTAAAAACAAATATGTTTGCATTTTCTTATATGTTTTCGAATGCTTAAAACCAAAAAGATAAAAAAAAATAAATGTTTTAATTGCATACGGCTAAGTCTCTCAAAAATAAAATTAAAAATCATATATTTTTCTTTAAAAAATAAAATACATGGTATGTTTTATTTTATTTTTAGCATGCATTTTGAATTTAATGATCGGTTCATTGAATCTATGAAAATTTAGTCAATATTCCAAGTTAGACCTCCAAGTGTGGTTGATATCTAAATATCAAGAGTTAACTAGAAAATTCTCAGAGATATTGTAAATATCCACCAATTTTAATTGAGTATTTTTTGCCATAATATACAAATTAAAAAAAATACCTTTTTCATAAAAATTTATTTGAGTACGGAGCCCATATTAATTTTTTAACACCAGATTTATTCATAAAAATAAATCTCAATCCTAAGCCATAGATAAACTACCGACCAGAAAATTCCTCAAAATCTTTAAACTACATCAAACCACACAATACAACTTATCTCAGATCAGGTGTACTAAGAATGCTAATACCTTTTCTAGCCACAATTAATCTATTACCCTTAGAATCTCTGATAAAACCAGTATAATCGGGTTTCCTAATGACCCTGAACTAAACAACTAGATGACGACTTCTTCAAACCTTCTGACGTCGTGCATCCAAGTGGAACAAAATAAAACAATACGAGTTTAATTATAATTTAGTACTTGTAGTTCATCAAAACAAATTAATTAATCCCTCATGTAAAAAAATAATTAAATATTCATTTAACTAGAGTTAACCATGCTTAATTTAATAGTATTTTGTTTTAAAAAACGCTTTGATTACCCATCAATCTTTCCATTCTATCTACTTCTTTCTTTACCATATCTATTTCGCAAAATAAATTGAAAACGGAACATGAATTGGAAAAAAATGATTAAGTTATAAATGAAATTAAAAACAAAGGGATAAAATATATATAGTTTATAAAATTACAAGGACTAATTAATTGTTTTTTACTAATCAACAGAGACTAAGTTAGAATTAACTCAAACAATATTGGCAGCTCACCCCATAGTCACAGCCAAACAACTTTGGCCTCGATGAGAACTAAAACCAAAAAATACAAGTCATATTGACATCACAACGCTATGGTACATGCCTTATTATGATCTGGAATATATTATGGTGGGGACACTAGACCTATACCACAAACTACACGAGTATATGGACGGAGACGATGTAGGATGGCCCAGCCTGCCATGCTCTGGTTGGAAGACTAAGCCTATTTGGGCCTATTTCATTGTTATTTTATTTATTTAGCCCATTTGGGCCTGCTCATTGTTATTTTATTATTTATGTTAAACAGTTTGATTTGATGGGTCGAGCCCAATAGTGGGATGTTTTAGGGTTTACTATTTATATGTTCTTATGTCATTTTGAGAGACAGTTTTGATGATTAATGAAAATATAGCAGACTTTGCATATTTCCAATCCCCTTTCTTCTCTTTTTCAGCTTCTTTCTTTTCTAAAGCTTCTTTCTATTCTTACTTTAATTTTATTATTTATTGTTCCGCATTAAATTTGGTATCAGAGCCAGGGTTTTAATTGTTCTTACAATTAAACGATCCACATGTCTATGCTAAACCCTAGATCCAGTTTGATCTAAAAGAAAAAATCCTACTGTTCTGAAAAAAAAAGAAAAATCCTACTGTTCTTAAAAAAAAAGGGATCTACACTGTTCATCTTCTCCACCAGCAAGCCGTCGTCGCCGCACAGCACGCCACCTTCGCTAGAGGGCAGATCGGGCGTCCTCAACAACAACCAAAGAAACCCATGACAGCTCTCTACAACATCCACGGTGACAGATCACATCACCCCTACAGCAGGCCGCTCTCCACGCCATCGACAGGTCTGCCATCCAGCCACCACCTCGCATCACTAGTAAGCCCCCGCAGCGCTGTAGCCACAGCAGCTCTGTGTCTTCGGTTCCAAATTAGTGTTACAACCCATCAGCGCCATCAGCTGCACCCCCAGTAGTAGCACCAGCCGCAACGCCACCATCCATAGTGCCTCACCTTCAGCAGCGACACTGGATCAACAGGCCACGTCCAGCAGCGACACCATAGACACTGCCACCTCTTCCCTAGCACCACCAGCTCTAAGCAGAATCACAAAGCCCCGTTTCGTGCACCATCACTGACAGCAGCGGCAACAGACCACAAGAGGTAGGGAAGACAGAAACAGAGGCTCCCAAAAATAATTAACCCTACCACAGCAGCGCCACATAACCTGCCATGTCATCATAAGTATCTGCATCATCAGCCACGTCATCGACACGTCACCACACGAGATAGCATCTGTGTCAGCAGCCACGTCAGCAGATTCTGCCATGTCATCCTTCA
>Ga0325414_1000366_pt1 | contig 35395 bp, 14 predicted proteins | sample PopdelMetagenome_8_FD_206183 | JGI IMG/M metagenome (GOLD analysis project Ga0325414, IMG submission 206183) | Populus deltoides microbial communities from Bellville, Georgia, United States - Leaf-PdKOR-R3 | ecosystem: Host-associated > Plants > Phyllosphere > Phylloplane/Leaf | place: USA... | reverse complement strand
CTGATTATATTAAATTTAATCCTCAAACTTTTGATTGCTGTATATAATTTGTTTTGAATATTTATTTTTTAATTCCATCTCTTAAAATTTAATTTTTATATTAATTTTGGTCTTTATTTTTATAATTTCTATTTGTTTTTTCCTTATCATTTTTTTATTGAAATTTTTTATCTATCAAATTTGATCCTTATTCTTTTAATTGTTACTTATTTTATTTGAAATAATTTATGAAATGTTAATTATTATTATTTTAATTTCTTCACCTTTTATTTTTTTTAATTTTTTAGATTTGATCTCTATTATTTTGATTATTATTTATTTTATTTGAGATAATTTATGAAATTATATTTTTTTTCAATTTCATTCTCATTCAACTTTTTAATTTGTAAGATTTGTTCCTCATTATTTTAATAAACTTGAGAAAAATAAAACATTAATAAGTTATTTTCCAGCTTATTTTTCATAACATAATCAAACACTGGAAAGCGTTTTCCAACTTATTTTTCATAACACTACCAAACATCAGAAAATACTTTCCCGGAATTCACTTTCCAAAAGAAAACTACTTTCCAACAAACAAACGGGGCCCTACTCGCAACAAGATTCTCTGCTTTCACACTACATAATAAAGTTTACAGACTTAGGTTTAATGGATATTAGATTTATTTGTTTGAATTGAAAGCATATTTATTTTACTTCGATAATCAACAAATTTATAGGAATGTATAACAACATATCAGTATATCATTTTTTTATATATATTTTCGTTTCTTTAATTATTCAACCCCTACCCCCGTTCTTTTTTATTTTAGTTTCTTATAGGAAGATTAAATGATATTTGCCTTGGGTTTGACCTAGTTTTCAAGATCATACTACAAATTTATTTTGTTTATGATAGTAAAGTCAGAATTATATTTTAGAGGTTTTGACAACCGACCAATCATAAACTTGATTTGAGGGATAAAGTTGAAAGACATAAAAACTTTGACAAAAGAGCAAAGAAAAAAAATAAAAAATAACAAGTAGAAAGACTAAATTGAAATACTTTATATATACGAATTAAAAACCAAGGGTTAAATTGAAAAGAAATAATACTTCAACAAAAAGAAAAATGATTAAAAAACAACAATCAAAACCAAAATGTTTGAATTTGAAAAAACAATTACAATGAGAACCATAATGTATTTCCTGGGGTAGGAGAGAGAAATGAAGGAAGAAAAAAATAATCACCAACGATAAATTAGCCACATTTAGAGTACACACGCAACCTATAATGGAAGAAGATACATAGAAGAATCAACTAAGACGACATAAAAGATTTTTTTACTGCCAGAGACTGCTGCACGCGCCGCCCAATGTGTGCAGCGATTTCAACGAGCTGGCTTCTGCTCTGCATGCGCTAGCAGTTTTTCAATTAAAAAATCATAATTTTAAAAGGAAATTACATTACTACCCTCAACTAAACTTACAACTAACAATAAAACCTAGACTAAAAGACCCAAATACCCCTGACTACAGTGAACTAAATGTCTTGCATCCAAGGGTACATGGGTAATTCTACTATGTATAAAAAACCAAAAATACCTAAAATAACCCTACCCGAGACCACTAATGTTTTTTTACTTTAGGGGTATATTGTTTACAAACATTGAATAGACACAAATACCTCCAAATAAATCAGTAATAACTAATATACCTCATAAAAATACAAAAATAACAATGATCAAAAGGCATATAATTTTTTTTATAGAAAAGATAAAATAATCATTACAATATAGCGATGAACATTAAAATATAAAAGGGGTTATAATGAAATCTTCTTTTGTTTTAGTTTTTTGTTAATTAGGGTTTTTTATACATAACTATTTCAGCAACGATTATAAAAGTATAGTGGAGGACTATAAAAGAAAAATAAGATGTATTGGGTGGAGTAAAAAATCAAATGATTCAAACTCTATAAACCTTATTGTGGTCTGACCATGCATTAGTTAGGTTAAATTGAATATTTATCTATCTCAAAGTCCGGTCTATCTAACTATCCTATTAAAATCTTACCAGGTGTTTAGTATAAATTATTTTTTAAAATATTTTTATTTAAAAATATATTTAATTTTTTTATATCAACTTATTTAAATGATCCAAAAATATATACAAACAAAATTAATTTGAAAATAAAAATTTATTTTAAAAATATGGTTGGACTTCAATGCCAAACACCACTAATAAAAGAAAAAAAAATCAATTTATATAATACATCTCTTTGTTTTTTTACTTGAAAATAAAAAATTAATTTTCGAGTCAACTAAATAATCATGATTTGAGTATATTTCATTGATTTATTAGTATTTGATATTATTTTGCAAATATTTTTTTAAAATAATTTATTTTTAATTTAGTTATTTTTAATATAATATTAAAATTATTAAAAAATATTAATTAATTTTTTTCAATTTAAATACATTTTTAAAACTCATACAAGTACAATTACAAATGCAATAACAGATTCCACAGCAGCATGAAAAGAAGGATGGTAGGGTCCAGAGAGTAAAATCACCTCTCATGCTGCATGCATATTCATTAACTAAAAAAAAAAAAAGAGTAATAGTAAAAGTAAACGTGGCATCTTCATAGCCTTAATATCCGTACACGTGGCCCTTCTCCTTTCTTTTTCACTACCATGTCCTAAATGACTTTGATAATATATATATATATATATATATCCCTTTCAGAAGCCAAGATGCCTGTAACGTGATTCACATTTACTAGAAGCCTTGATTCCTCCTCTGTCATCTCTTCCAAAAATTCAAAATGCTTTCCCCTTTTTTCCTTCTCTCTTAATTACCTCTCTATCTTTCAACTCAAAAGGAAAATAAAATAAAACAAAAGGGCCCTAATGATCAATTAGTCCACTTTATCTTTTATTAAAATATAATTTATAGATAAATTATATTCTTAAATCAGTTCTTGTGTTTTACCAAATTGGTTTAAAACAAAGTATTAGCGACTTGAAATCTTAGATTTTGAAGAGTAGACTTGTAACTACAAATATTAGGCTTGCTACTTGCTGTGGAGAGTTAAATTACAACGCTTGCTTTCGTTGATATGGCAATATCGCAGATTTCAATTGTTCTTAAAATGAATTAGCATCATAATTTCTTCTATTTAAAACTATAAAACAGAGTTTGTAGTGGTGTGAAAACAAACAGATCTTACAAAATTATGCAACGGCTACTTTTTTATAAAGTTGACAAACTCTAATGGTTTAACTCAAAACATGATGATGGGTCCGTATTTTGTTTTTTTTACATTGATCCTCTTTTCTAAAAAAATAGTCAAAGATAGGGTAATAACCCAATAACATTGGATTCAATCAAGTATTGAGCTTATATATATAGGTTTGGCAAGCTACTAGACCCATTATTCTTAAGCTTAGCCAAGTGTTACGCCTATGATATTTTTTAACTCTGAAAAATCTTGGGCTTCATGATTACTTTGTTAAGTTAAAGATATTTTACACTGATAAGTTAGAGATATGTTGCTTACACTTTAACTCCTTCTTTTTCAAAAATAGATAAGTTGGATAGTCTATAAAAACAGACCAAGATATCTCTCACGGGAGAGGTTTTCTTTTTTCTCCACTCCTTATGATATATCTATTCTTAAAATTCTTTTCTAAAATTTGATTGTATTTTCTCTTAAACGATACTTATTTAAGCATTGAAAAGTCCCTAAATTTACAAGAGAGGGCCTTTTACAGGTATAAGGTATTATCTGTAAGCCATCTTGGCTACGAAAAACGTTTTAAATTGTCAAAATAAAGAGATTAACCTATTGTCCAAGATATCAGCTTGGCCCTCAAGCCCATTGGGTAAACTCAAACCTTATCAACGATGTCATCTATGAGAAATTGATTAAAAAAAATCATCGATTGTTCTTTCAAGAGTTGAGTTATTAACATCCCTACTCACTACTAAAGGTAAATCATCAAAGCATTATTGAAATGAGACATGTCACAGACTTTCCTACAGCTATTAACACATTTTCTCCATCGATGTGTCAACAAGTCTTCATTACCTAAAAAAATGCTTTCATGAGCTCTCTAGAGCACAAACCCCTCAACCTTCTAAGGATGTGATAGATTCACTCTTTTTAGTGTGATTGCATAATTACTTTGGAAGGAATCAACATCTCCTTAGTTATATAACACAATTTACCTCGGAATGAATTGACATGGTCTTCTTAGTGTAATCACACATCTCTTTAAGGATGATATAGACACTGCCTTAATAGCAGGGATGGATACGGTCTCTCCAGGACATAAGCCCCTCAACCTTCCAATAATGAGATGAATTTACACTTCGTAGTGTGATCGCACAATTACTTTTGGAAAGAATCAACATCTCTATGGTGTTATGGCATAATTTACATTGAAAGGGATTAACATGGTCTTCCTAGTGCAATCGTACATCTCTCCAAGGATGAGATAGACACTGCCTCAACAACGACGATGAATATGGTCTCCCCAAGGCACAAGTCCCTCAACCTTTACAGGATAGGACAAATTCACTCTCCTTAGTACTATTGCACAATTAGTTTGGAAGGAATCAATATCTTTATAACATCACGACATAGTTTACCTTGAAAAGGATTGATATGGTCTCCCCAATGCAATCGCATATCTCTCTAAGAATGAGATAGATATTACTTTAGTAACGGGGATGCATACGGTCTCCCTAGGGCACAAGCCCTTTAAGCTTCCAATAATAAGATGGATTCACTCTTCCTAAAGTGATTGCATAATTACTTTGGAAGAAACCAACATCTCCTTAACGGTATGGAACAATTTACTTTGGAAGAGATTGATTTGGTCTTTCTAGTATAATCTCACATCTCTTTAATGATAGGATAAACATTGCCTCAACAATGAGGGATGAATACAGTCTCCTCAGGGCATAAGCCCCTCAACCTTCCAAGGATAGGATGAATTCACTCTCCTTAGTGCAATTGTATAATTACTTTGGAAGGAATCAATATCTTTTTAGGGTTATGACACAGTTTACTTTAAAAAGGATTGGCATGGTCTTCCTAGTGCAATCACATATCTCTCCAAAGATAGGATAACTAAGGCTTTTTAACAATTCATTAAATATACATCTAGATTGATAAGAGGACACTTACAAGAAAGATCTCTCTCAGTTCCAGGAAGGAGGTAGAACCCCTCTAAACCCTATTAAGGTTAGAGAATTCAAAGCTAAAAAATAAGGAATGTTAGACTAGGTATGGGCGTTGAACCCATAAATGTTTGACTAAGTATGAGTGTTTGACTTTAATAAAATCTCTACACAAGGACTCTATATCTATGCAAATTCATATTGAGATAAAGTGAATTCTATAAAAGAGATTTTTTTTTATTAAATAAAGCATGTTACAATGGTTAACAAGACCACTAATATACACAAAAAGGGCTTAATAATCTAGCCTAGACTCCTCAGCTAGATACTCTTCATATTGGGCAACAACAACCCTGATTGCGAACACATCTGTAAAATCAGGAATTGGGATTGGATAGAAGGCTACACTGAAATCCATCTACATTCCCCTCAAGAGGTTAAACAAATACAAGTTGGACATGATAATAAATATCTTATCACCTACCGTATTGGTCAAAGTTACCGACCCTCTAAAAAATTCTTAATACTCCTTAGGAGAGTCTCTTAAAGCTTTTAACTTAGCCTGAGAGCACTAGGCTTCTTCCTTGGCATTAACAAGCTTGGCCTACAGACCAACTTGGAAGGCCCTCGCTTCAAGGAGCTCTTGTTTTAGGGGAACCACTTAGTTATAGACAGTCTAAAGCAAATTTTCACTGGAGCTTGGTTGAAGGGCAAGGCCATGTGCTTGGTCCTTCAACATGGAATAAACCACCTTAAGGCTATGTGGTTTAGCTTCTACAATAGATTTTTTTCCCATACAGTCATTTAAAGATGGCTTGATTTGCGTTGTTCGCGACCACAACCTCTCTCACATAACCCTTTTTGACTACCTAGCACCTCCGAGAGTGGGCGCACATCATGAAGGTCTACCAAGTGTAAATGTAAAAAATGATAATCATAAAACCAAATAAAAAAAGAAATAAGATAATTCATTACATAACCCTTATAAGTAAAAGGTTTACCAACATGACAGGGAAGTCCTCCCATCACCTCTTCACCTCTGCCTTTACCAATTATAAGAGACAAAGACCCCCAAGGTAAACTTTTTTTTACAAGCCCTGTTGAAGTTTCTCCTTTTCCTTTAACTATTAGTCCTGCAAAAATAAAAACCAATTTTACATCTCATTCTACCTTGGTCAAGGATTTCTTAGTTAGTACTATTTGAAGAATAGATGGAACATTTTCCTCACCTAAAATGATGAATCCTCTCTTGATCACTCAAGTATCTTCATATAGTTCATGTTATATCCAATGTTTGCCCCTTCGTTATCTCGATTAAAATAACATATTACATGATCAAAGCATGACATTCTTTACATAAGATAACTTAATGATCGTAAGTCTAAGGATTACTTACATAACCATCACATGAGCTTTTCCATAGATGTAGGTGATCTTTCTATATGAAATTCTCATGAGGATCAATTCAATATACATGTTTTATGACAAACATCTACATATTAGTTCTATGTATCCCTTATATATTAGTTTATGAGAACAATTGTTTCATTTCATAAAGAAAAGAACATAATATGTACTAATCTCTACGACTCTAATAAATATCCAGTATTTAAGAGAGTGTCGACCATGAATATTTTAGGAACAATGCTTTGATGTAATAGGAATCTCATAATGAAAACAACTTTATAATTTCATTTGCAAAATATTTTTATCCCATAGACTTTATATTTACTCTAGACTCATAAATCAAATATTAGATTCATTAATCTAATATTATATGAGTATTAAATATAAATTAAGCATTTATTAATAATAAATATGTATTTATATGAATATAATAATACAACATGTAAACAGCCGATCGACTAGATGATATATTAAACTAACAGTTTTAACATTAATTTCTTCATTTTAGGTTGACATCTGATTTATTTTTGTATTATTTTTAAAGCTTGAATTTCATTTAAAATTCAATTCTTGACACTTAAAATAATTCTACATATAAAATTTTATTAAAACAACTAAATTAACTAAATTGAATTATCCGAACATCTTGTTAAGTAAACTGTACAGACACTCGAACTATAATACATTTATCATAAATTTCCTTCTCCTGATTTTCGAGTAGGTTTGTAAGACGTAATGATTAATAGCCTAAATTGATTATCTTTTGGATTTAGTCTTTGAAGCAGCTGATTAGTGCATTTACCATATTATCATATACTTAACTACGTGGTAATTAATTAGAGGTACGAGGTTTGTTCCAATTTGAAAAAATGGCAACACAGACACACTAATTAAACTGTGGCTAAGCTAAGCTAATTAATCAGCTGAGAATTGCCATGGGAAATGACATCAATAGATATACGTATTAGTGAGAAATATCGTGTATAGATATGGAGATTGATACATACATATCGTATCATATAAATGCATGAAGCACTACTTCATGTATGTGTATATCTTTAGTCAATATCATATACTTAAAGTGACGTCGTCCTTTGGCCAAGTTAATGGTACATAGTTTTAACAATCCTTATAGGGCCATTAATATATATATATATATATTATAAGCTATTGGTAGGACAAGGCCGGTAGGACAAGGCCTTTTTCTTAGATGGAGTTCTGAAAGAATTATTGTTTTGTTGCTTTTAGTCATCCCATTTTCTTGTCCTGCCCAGTAGCTAGCTAGCTAGGCGTGCCATCACTTTTTTTTTTTGTATGAATATATGAATTTAAGCCAAGTCATTCCCCTTTGCATTTACAAAATATACAGTGATCGGAAAAATATATATGGTATCGCTCGACATAAATTATTGTGAATACTAATAATAGTGACTTGATGATTTTTTCTTTATATATATGGTATCGCTGGACATAAATATACAGTGATGAATTAGTTGTTAATTACAAGCCTTTTTTGATATTTTATATTTTTTTAGCGTAATTAGATTACTAACTCACTCTTGGAATAAAAAATAATTTAGGATTACTTTGAGGGCATTTTGGATTTTCATGGTGGTTTCTATTTTAGAAGCATATTAGTGGAGGGGTAAACTGGTATTTTGCATTACTTAAAAATTATTAAATTTCAAAATCTATCAAGTGCATACCATGCACTAAGATGGTGTGGAAGAGTTTTGTCATGCTTTGATAGCACGTACGATGTTCTCCAATAATGAAAAATTATCTTCTGTTGTTTCATTAGATTTCCTACAACGTCCTCTTCTTTTATTGACAGAGTGTTTTTGGTGTCTAAAAGGATTGCTGGCGGAGCTGTTTTTTCCTCTCTTTTCTATCTCCTTTCCTTGAAACTTGCATCTAGCAATTAAAATTTCATGGCAGTCTGCTTAGTCGGGGATATTTTAGTATCAATCATTCTTTTGATTTGTTATTTTTATCATTGACCCATTTTAAGTTGTTGTTTTGTTTTTCAATTTCATCATTCAATTTATTATTTTTTATTTTTTCAAATTTGGTCATATTTTTTTCTCTTATCTCTTTTTTAAAATTTCAATTGTTTTCAATTTCATCATCTTTAATCAAAATATTTAGTTTGTTGTTTTTTTAAAAAAACATTGGTCCTATTTTTTTGGTGGTTTCTTCTTTTAATTCTTTTGTAAAATTGATTTTTCTTTTCAATTTACTCATTCAATCCAAAATTATCTACCCTCTCATTTTTTTTTTTCAAATTTGATCCTCATTTTTTCAATTGCTATTTTATGCTTTTAATTCTTTTTTTGTTATTAAATGTTTTGTTTTTCAATTTTATCTTTTGACATTTGATTTTTTAAGGTTCGGGCTTTATGGTTTTTTCAAGTTTGATAAAATGACCTAGGTCACAAGTTTTCCCATTTTTTTATGGACTTATTTTTTTTTTTCTGATCTTATTACTCGATATTGATTTTTTTTAAAAGGAATTATGGTTTTCTTCATTTTTCTTTTTATAGGATTATCATAATTTTATAACATGGTTCATGCGTTTGGTGGGTTAACCTAGATAGACTCGAGCTTTATTTTTTCCTTTTAGTTACTTTGTTTTTTCTTTGAGAATCTTGTGTTATTGATTTTTTTTAATTTTGTTCTTCAATGTTTAATTTGTTGATAATTGACCTTCATGATTTTTTCATATTTAGTGCTTCAAATCAAATAGCTCAGGGCACAAGATTTATAAGCTAACAAGGGTTAACATTAGTTTTTTTTTGGACTTATTTTTCCCCATTTATAATCTGGTTTTTTTTAATTGAGTTTCATGATTTTTTTCATTTTCTTTTCTGTCAGGTTATCTTGATTTCATAATAGAACCTATAGGTTTAACGGGTTGATCCGAGCACACTTAGGTCTTTTTTGGCTTATAATTGCTATTTTTAAAATCCTTTTATATGTTAGATTTTTTTTTCCAATTCTATTCTTTAAAATCTGGTTTATTGAGAATTAGACTTTGAGGATTTTTTAAATTTATTGTTTTTGGTCAAATAACTCAAGTCACGGGCTTAATAGATTAACATAGATTGACACAGATTCACATCATTTTTTTCCTTATTTTTTTTGTTTTTATCATTCCACATTGCTTTTTCCATTTCTTTAAAACATGTTTAGGTTGGCTTAACATCATTTTTTTCTTAATTTATTTTATTCAACCCGTGGTGGAACGTGAGTCATATAGCTAGTATATAGATAAACAAAAGTATAAACAAGCAAAGAAATGTCATAGTTAATTAATTGGAACAATTACAAAAATAAAACCTCTTATTCTTTGGTCTGTTTTTTGTTTTCAATCTAAGGTTTGAGAAAGTACGATTTGCCTCCTAAACTTTATTAACTTCATTACACTTTACATCCTACTTATCAGTGTCAAAATAAAAGTCAACCATTATTTATAGGTTTTCCATTATAATAATTTCAATTACTAAAGTGCCTTTGATGACTAAAAATAAGGAAAAGGGAATGTGTTATCATTGAATTTTTTTTTTTTGAAGTACTACTCATTGCACAATGTCATAATATTTACAAAAATACAAATAAAATTATATATATTATAGATTCAACAACCATTCTTGATCATATTAAAGACAACCAAAATCAAAAAAGTTTATATAAAAAAGTTTTTTATTAGTTTCAATCGAAAGTAACAATTCTCTAGTGTTTTTTACCATTTCAACTTAACAAAAAAATTATTGGAACTAGTATTAGTTACATAAATATATTACAATCCAAAAATTTACAACAACATATCTTCACCTTCCAACAATAATTCTTCACTACAAATCCTATAAACACACACTGTTTAAAATTTCTAACCCAACATACACATGACCAAAATAGCCATAAAATTACCACAATAATATTGTCATATTCATCAACTACTAATAATAGCCTACAAACTTGCAACATCATGGATGAACTAAAGTTCAAGAACAAAAAGTGCATGAAATATGAAAAAATAGCAGTTGTCAAGATATTAGAAACAAATGCAAGTAAAAACAAGCTTCTCTATATATATGATGATAGGTCATGTTGGAACACATTAATTGATTGGTGTAAATCTATTAATGATATTGAATTAACCACTAAAGGGGGAGGAGGTGTCAATAAAATTGATAGAATACTTCAATCAAGTGATAATAATCCACTATGCATGCTTCAATCAATGTAACTAGTCTAGTCTAAATGTTGAGATAATAATTTTCCAACATTACTATAATTTTCAACACCCCTTCTAGAGCCCTTTACACTCTTGCTAACACCTTTCAAACCCTCATCAACACCCGTCATAGCTATGCCAACACTCTTAACACCCTTACCAGCACTTAAAATACCCTTACCAACACCCCTAATAGTTATGACAACATCCATAACACCATTGCCAGCACCCCTCAAACTTCTGCTAGTACCCCCCAGACCCCCACCACTATTCAAACTCATTGCAACATCATAAGAACTTGCAACACCATAAAATTCTCTATTTTGTTCAATAATATCTATTTGATAAGTCCTTGAATTATATCCATATTGCTTGTGTATATTGCACTTTAGAGTATTTTTTTTTCCTGATAGTACTAGGCTGATCTTTTTCTTATTCATTTCTTCTATTCTTTCTAGGTTTACCAACACTTCTTTTAAGAGTAGGAGGTAGAACAATGATATCCTTTTCTTATGGATCTAAATCTACCTCGAGTAAAAGATGGATAACACTATATACTTTCCTAAAAGTTTCAACATTGTAATATAAATCACACAAGTCTTTTATATTAAGTCTCTTATTCTACACATAAAGGATCACATACCTACAAGAAATGTCGATCATCCTCCATTTACCACATGAACACTCTTTTTTATCCAAATCAGCTAAAATGTTTTTTTGGTCATCAAAAACTTGATATTCATTTACATCAGAGGTATTTCAGCATGACGTATAATATGTAAATGGTATGTTGTCCATAATATCTAAACATGTTTTTCTATGTTATATAATGTTTTGACTTTTTTTTTTGTAGAGTATACTAGAGGCTCATAGATATTATGCAAGGCGCGCGCGCGCACAAACACACACACATATATATGCTAATTTGAAGAATAAAGGTTTTCATGGTTTGGAGATAAAAATTGGATTTTTGAGAGCAAAAAAAGCTTATACAAATCTGCAATATAATTCGTATTTGAAGGATATCAATGATGTTGACAAAGCAACTCTAGGTTGGTTGAATAACATCAATGCAATAATATAGTCTAAACATTTGTTTGATAATGAGATTAAGATTGAAAATGTAACAAATAATTTGGTTGATTCATTTAATAATTGGGTTGGAAAATATAAAAGTATGCCAATTGTTTTGTTATTAAAAAAATAGATTGAAACTCATGTCTAGGTTTTATAACAAATATACCAAGGCTGTATGTTGGGAAATATATACCACACCCTAAAGGGGCTGGCGAGGAATTCGAGATGGAGAGGGGGAGAGAGAGAGAGAGAGAAGAAGTATAAAAAATGACCGTTTGCACCAAACCAGAAATGAGTTTGGCTCACACTCTTCCCCATCACAGAGAAGATGTTAAGACCTATCAAAAACTACCATAAAAGGTGGTGTTTAACGATTATACAACCTTGCACGGGTTGCCCACTTACAATGCGCACATTAACAAAGTTTTTTTTTTTAAATATCAAACATTTATTAAAATATAAAAATTTCCTTGAGTTAATTTGACATTAACAAAAAAAAAACCCATGATGAAAAGATGAAAAAGTCTCTTAAAGAGAGTTTAGTAAACTTTAGGTTAAAAGGTAATTAAATTATTTTATTGTACTAAAAAAATAAAAAGACTAAAAAGCCCTTAAATGTAAGTTTTTTTTTTAAACTTTAGGTTTAACTAAGTAATTTTACTGTGCAAAAAAAGTGAAAAGATAAATCTATCCATGAAGAATTTGAAAATGACAATTGTATCATGGTAAGAAGACCGTCTTGTCTCTGATGTCTAGTTCAAAGGTTTTATAGCTCAAAGACAATTTATTTATTAAACTATTATAATTAAAATAAACTTTTAAAAATACATCAAATAAAACAAATAACAATTAAAATAATAACAACTAGATTTGAAAGATAAAAAAAAAAAATTAAAGGGGGATGAAACTGGAAAATAAAGAGCTTAATTTCATAAATCATCTCAAATAAAACAATTAATAATAAAAACAACATGGATCAAATGTGAAGAAATAACAAATTAAAGTGCTATTTTTAATTTTTGCAGAGTTAACAGGGAAATCAAGGAGGAGAACGAGAAAAAAAGGGCCGCACTCACCAAACCGGAGCTCTGTTTGAAACATGTGTCGCAACTAGACAGAAGGAAAGTCGAGATGAATTAAACGCCGCCATAAAAGCCACCATATAACCATCGCACGACGTCTCAAATGCCGGCATAAGGGTATGGAGACAATCGACACACGCCAATCAAGTTTTTTTGAAGTAGGATCTCTATACTAAGTTAATTACTGAAGAGCCCCTCAACCAGCATGAATATTACAAAACAACCCATATAAAGAGACAGGGGGCTTAAATTATAATTTTTTCTTAAAGTCAAATAAATCGTTTCACTATTTAAAAAAACAAAAAAGACCACCAAGCCTCTTGTAAGGGTGATTAAACAGTTTTATTGGAGGACCGATCTTCTTCTTGCCGTTATTTGTAAACGACTCTTTAACCATCAAGAAATTAAGTACCATTCTACCTCCCTCATGGAAAGCTTGATGATTTTAGAATGAATGCTAAATTCGTCACTTTATTATTATAATCCATATATGGTAATTAAATGGTCTCGCGTGCCGCAATGCACTGATCGAACTCTTATAGTTTATAGTTTACAGTATAATACATAAACTATAATATATATATATATGGATTATAAAAGGTGGGCAGAGCCGCGCGCATCTGAATTTGTAGGGCAGCAAAATTAAGTTGTTAAAGCAGATTCTGTTATTTTTAATTAATTTATACAATATTAGGACGACTATCAAGAGTTGAAAAGGAGAATGGGCGGGGCATGATAATGATGTTTAATTAAGGCGTCTTTTGCCTTCCAAATTCTTCTTTATATCATTTTCCCACATTCATAATTAAATAATACACAATCTCCTCCTACGTACCCTTATTTACGCTCTTAATTCGTTTTACACATCCATTTCGACCTCGCAACCGATCGAAAAAGGTCCAATTAAGAAGCAACAAATTAATTAATTAATTACACAAAATTTTAAAGTAACATTAATCAATATGAGATAATAAAAGGAAGAAATTAATTAAAATCTCCGGAGCAAGGACCGATCGAACTGGCAACTCCATGGTTAATGATCCTTCCTGGTGAAGAGGAATAAATCGAAATTCAAAATCGACTGTATATAATTACGTACAATCAATAAATTCATGCATGCATCCATATTCATTTATGAACATAGTACGTATGCATGCATAATATAATGATAACAAAAAAAAAAAAAACAAGGAGGAGATCATATATTTAAGAAGATTTTAAGTGTTCAATGAATAATTGAAGGAGGAGATCATAAATGATAAAAGAGAAAAACACATTGGATCCGTGTGAAATAATAAAAATATATATTTTTTAATTATCTTTCTTCAATTTCTCTCTTATATATGTTCATCTCTGGTATGAAGTGAATATTGATAGACTTTAAGATTGATGGTGAAGCCAGTGGGAGTATCATTAAAAAATAAGGAAAAAACCATAGCCATACAACAAGCAAGCATGTATGAACACACAATTAATGGGGATTGATCGACCAGTGAAGGCAAGGAAGGGGGTCATGTAATGCATGAAGAAACCAAACCAAGAATTGAAAAGGGAGTGGTGTAGCTGTACTGTGACCTACGCGTAGCTCGACCTTGAGAAACGTAGCCACCTTAACATATATATATATACACACTTTGTGCTGATTGATACATATAGATTTGCTTCGAGAGGAGAGACCTTATTATATGCATCCTCCTCCTCCTCCTCCTCCTCCTCCTAGCTAGCTTTTTATGGGAGTTGCAGAAGAAGTGTGTGTGTGTGTGTGTGTGTGTGTGTGTGTGTCTATATATATATATATATACTTGGTTCGATCAAAGAAAGAAAGAAAGGAAGGAAGCTGTCATATATTATATTATATTATATTATATTACATATAAAAGCAAAGAAAGAGGAGGAGGAAGGATCTCCTCCCCGGCTCCTCCTCTGTGATTCTGTCTTTTAGAGGGGTCGCAGACACAATGGGGACATGGAGGTACGTGACAACCATCGTCTTCCATCTATTATGACCATTCACCCTATATATCTTCTTGTCATTTTGCTACTCCTTTTTCTGGCACTGTACAGTACCGTTAGATGCATGAATGCTCTCCCCATACTGTTCCTTCTCTCTCTCAACAAAATCTCGCTTTATCCTCGAACCAGGCGAGTTCAATCAGCCTCTTTTTTTTAAAAAAAAAAATATATTAAATCGAAATATTCCTTTTTATTTTTTCTGATTTATCAACGTAGAAAATAAAAAAAACATAAGAAAACTACTTTAATGTATTTGACATGAACAAATATAAAAAAAATCTGAATTTTTTAAAAAAAACACAGCCACACCATGTTTGTGATTATGCTTTGAAAAGACAGGTTTAAAAAGATTTGTAAACTTTGGGTTTAGGGTTTAGAACTGCCATTGTATTTCAAGAAATAGATTTTAAAAATATTTGAAGCACTAGAAACTTGGAATAAAAGAAGAGAAAAATAAAATAAAATAAAAGAGGGGAGGTAACTGTCAACAATCAAAGGATTTGACAGAGAGGCGTTGTCGTGTAGTAAGGGCAAGAAACGAGCAATAAGGAAAATAGGGAAGAAAGGGAAGGATAGAAAGGAGAAATCACGCATGGACCCACATACCCCATGGGATTGAAAATATCAACCAATAAACAAGTGTTTTTTTTTTTTGTGAGCTATAGGAAGGAGGTTGATAGGTAGCTACTGACTGAGTAAATATTAATATTTCGTCGCCTATCTCTCTCACTGGTTTTCACCTCCAATTTACTCCTTCCATCCATCCCTCCCTCCCTCCCATGGCAGACAAAGATAAACACAACCTCAAAAACTCCTCACACGCTGTTTAATGCCTTTCACATTCTCTCTTGTTTTTATCCTTCTCTTCATTATTTGTTGGCAAAAAAAAAAAAAAAAAAAAAAGAGGAAAAAACTCATTGCTCCTAATTCAAAGTAGAGAGTTTGGTTCTTCTCTCTGAATAAAAAAAAAAAACAAAAAACAAAAAACAATTAAAATAGAATGAAAGAAGAAACGTTTGATGGTAATTTACGACGCAGATTAAATGTTTTTATATTCTATTTGGTTAACAAGAGACAAGAAGACAAGATAAAAAAATATATATATGTTTTATTCTTGACTACATGTATTATTATTATTATATATACAACCAAACACATAGATGTCCAAATTAAGTGCATGCATGAGCTCTTTAAGATTATAATTTTTACTCTTACGGTAATCTTTTTAGTAATTTTTTAAGATTTTTTTTATGTTTCTTATTTAATTTCTTGGACTTAATGGTGAAAAATAAGTTAGTTGGATCATTAATAATCTAAATCTAGCTAAATGTAGTCTTAAGAACGGAAATTAATAAATATTTTAAAAGATATTTGTTAGAAAAACTACTCCATCTCTCTTTTTATCAATTAATAAATATTTTAAAATATATTTAATCTATATTATCTTGATTTTCACAATCATATACATCTCTATTCTTTATTTTGAAATTTATTTATTATAAAATAAATAATAAATAATACCTAAAAACTTACTTTTTATTTTCTTTAACGTGGAAGTTAAAAAATAAAAAAAAAAGAAAAAAGAAAAGAAAAGAAGAGAGAGAAGAGAACCAGATGCCTCTTTTGATGTGTGAGTGGGTGGTGCTCTTTTCTCTCCTCTCTCTTGTTCACTCTCTCTATTTTTTTTTTTCCCCTTTACTACTGCTCTTTCTTTTCCCTTCTTTTCTTCTTCAAAGACTCCAAAAAATCCTCACTTTCTCTTCTCAAACACAAAGCTTGTTAAGGTTGGTTTAACTTGTTATTGATTTTTTTTCCTGCTCTTCTATATCTGTCATAGTGGGTTGCTTGCTTCTGTCTCAAAGATCAAGTCTTTTCTTGTTTTTGGCCTTATATGGGGTTCATTTGATTTCATGGTCGCTCTGTTTCAAATTCCTGCCTTTCGAGTTTCCGGGTTGGTTCAGTTTCTTCCATATTTTGGAAGTAGTCAAGAGTTTGGTCTGGTCTCTCCTCAGATGCCCTTTCCTTTTCTTTCCTAGATTAGATTAGATTAGATTTCCTCCTGGTTTTTGGTCAGTTCAAACTGTTCACTCTGAAGTATACATCTGCGTGTATCTAGAGATGCCAAGAATCTTGGGGTGTCTGTCTGTCCTCTTTGTTTCTCTCAGCTGGCATATGTCTACTAATGTTGTTTCTCCAACTCTTTCTTGCTTTGATTTTTTTTTTTTTGTCTTTGGAATTAACTTGCTTCATTCATAATTCATATTTTTAGCAAGATGGATGTATGGATAGCTACATCCTTTTCAGAGCTCCTTGCTCCTTTTGATTTTTGAAAGTTGGTGTTCTTGCAAATTACAATCTCTTAATTAAGGTGTTTAATCTCTATGACTGTATTATCATATGAGGTTTGCTTTGATGATGCTGGCTGGTGGAGTACTTGAATTTGAGTAGTACTTGGCTTCATCTTCTTCCTTTTTCTTTCTTTTTCATGTGGGTTTGTCTTCCCCACATAAAATAACGTATGCCCATCAAACTTTTTGAGAAGAGTTTCAACATCATCTTTGCTTAAGTGCGTGTTATTGAGTTTTTGTTGTTTTGCTGAAAATTTATTTTGGTGCTTTGCTTATCAATCAAAACACTACTAATCATTCCCACATAAAATAACGAAACTCTCCTTAATTTGGTACCTAACTAGCTGTTCCTTCCACCACTGATTTTAATATTTTCATCTCCTTGCCAGGTCTTTGCTAAAACTGTTAATGATCTCACGGTTTCTTTTCATCCTTGCAGGCAGCTGGCTAAATGGATGAAGAATCTAGTGGGGTTCCTTGATCTTCTTCTTCTTGTATAAATACATATATAGATAGCTAGAGCTGCTTAATTTGGTTTGCTTCTTTGTTGTTGCGGCTGTGGAGGTCAATCGCATGTGGTGATAGTTCTTTGGTGGTGGGGTTTTTTTGTGTAGAAAGAGAGAGAAAGATAAAAAGAAAGACACTAGCTACTACTGCTATAATTTATAAGTGAGAGAGAGAGAGAGAGACAGAGAGAGAGAGAGAGGAGGGGCTGTAGTGATATACAACTAGTTACTAGCTATATGTTGAAGACTAAGAAGATAAAGATAAGGCAAGACAGCAGTACTGGAAGATATAGTTGTGGAGAAGCTGCTGCTTGTGACTGTTACAAAAAAACAGCACAAGAAGAAGAGAGAATAATATCATCATCAGATGTTTTCCATTGAAAACCCTCCAGTACCAGATCCTCCATGTTCTTCTTCTCAACCGAATAGTAGAAGTGATGAGAGGGCTTCTCAGCTTCCCACTAGTAGTACTTATAATAAGCTTCCACCTTCTAATTTGTCAGAGGTAGTAGTAGTAGATCTGCCAAACCCAAACCCAAACCCATGTCTTGATAATCCTACCCCACTTCCTAATTTCTCCATAAGGTAAAACAATTCATTCTTTGTTTCCTTTTATATGATCCTTTCTTTCAGGGATATTATGAATAGTACTGTTTCGATTTTCTTTTTCCTTTTGTCATGGCTGTCTTGCTATGCTAAGCTAACCACTTCTCTCTTTTTCTTAGTGGTGATCTGATCTAAGTCAGCTAATCAATCTTTAAGATCTTTTGTTGGGTCAGATCCAGAGTAACATGCTCCCTTATGGCTCAGTTCAACATGGCACACCCCCCTTCTTGTCTTTATTCTGGTTTTTGAGGAATTTCTCTTGCTTTGCTTTTAGTGATCATATCCAAGGCTTCTCCTTGGGGCTCTTATGTTTGTGTTTTTTAATGATTCCCGAGTCATACTCACTGCCTCTAATCTTTCTTGATTGTTGTTGCTTGTGATTTCATGTCACTTTGTACAAACAATCTGTCCTTGTTCTAACCATATCGTGCTGCTAGCTGCAGACTTTTTCTCAGACACTAGATTTTCGAATCTTGTGTTCACTTGGGTTTTGCTTGGCTGTTTTCCTACTGTTTCGTGTTTCACTTTCAGTTCCATGAACCAGATTTTCCCTACCAGACTTGTTTTTTCTAACATATGATATGATTAAGGGTTCCAGTTCTTGTGTACATATGGTTGGTATAGCTTTAGCTTATTATAGATAGGTTGATCTTAGTTGATGCTAACAGAAACTTTGGTTGTTTGCACTGCAGAGATTATGTATTTAAAGCCAGGAGCAAGGATATCAAGAATAGCTGGCCTTTTTCTCAAAAAAATCTGCAACTTTGTTTGAAACATGGCGTTAAGGACGTGTTGCCACAATTTGAGCCTCTTGATACTGTAAGAAACCAGTCCTTCAAGAGATTTAAGGGTGAAACCAATTCAGTTGAGAAGCAAAATATCAGCAAAAGAAGCAGTTTTGACAAGGAGGCTTCTAGACCAGACAGTCATGTGGTGGTAGACTTATCTGATGATGCTCAATTGCATGCCAAGGTAGCAGAATCTTGTGTAGACATTAGTTCGTGTAAATATGGAGAAGAAAATGATTTCCCATCCACAGCAACAAGTGAGATAGACTCAGTTCCCGATAGCAGGAAACCTAGATCACCTTTAGAAACTCGGACTTTGACCAAAGCTGCAGTTGAAGTTGGAGCTACTGTGACCCACAAGACTGAAAGCACCACCAGGCCATTGGCTAATAAGAAGTGCAGGTTGATTGTGAAATTTGGTGGCAATTCTGATCGTGCCTCGGCTGAAGATATTGCTTCTAATTGTACAACTATATCAGAAACGATGGCTTCAAAACTTTGCCCTGTTTGCAAAACTTTCTCATCCTCGTCCAACACCACCTTGAATGCTCACATTGATCAGTGCCTTTCTGTGGAGTCAACACCCAAGTGGACAGCTGATTCTAAGCTAACCAGGTATAGAATTAAGCCAAGGAAGACACGGTTGATGGTGGATATTTATACTACTGCTCAATATTGCACATTGGAAGAGCTTGATCGAAGAAATGGTACAAGCTGGGCCACCATGTCAAGCTTGCCCGCTCAAGAGACTGAGAAGAGTGATGCACCTAAGGAAGGGAAAAAGCCAAGGGTGTTGCCAATTCATCCTGAGGATGCTGGTGATGTAGGGCCAGTTTATATAGATGCAAATGGCACCAAAGTTAGGATTCTATCTCAGTTTAATGATGCATCACCAGTAGCAGAAGTAAGCGAGGATGTTGGAGCAAGAAGGGAGGATATTGGAGGAAAGAAATCTTTGAAAGGTGGCAAAGCAAGCAACTACATTTCAATGAAAAAGAAAAAACGATTAGCACAAAAGCATCAGAAGTATCAAAAACTTGCTTCTCAGAGAAAAAAAGTCTTGTTCCACGAGGCACCTGGTTCTCAGGTACAGTTTCTTGCTTTCAATGTATATTATTAATTCCCTTCCCAAACTCGACGTATTCATCTCAATGACTGCCCTTGTCCATTTTCAACACCTAAGAAATTTGAGTATGTAATAGAACTGCTAGTTTACGTACCTTTTGTGCTCTAATGTCATTGAGAAGCTTAATCATGTTATGTTTGGGGCAAAATGTTCTTGGATGCTTCAGCTGATATTGTGTCGCCTCCATTTGTGCAGTGTTTAAGTTAAATGGATGGAATTGTTTCACGGAAAAATTGCTAAAACACCAGCATGACATATTCACTTCTTTTCCTCCTTAAGCCCTTCTATGACATATTTTGTACACTTATCGTGATCATTCTGCCCTTTGATTTATGCACCATCTTCTGTTGAAAATTCTGTAGCTTAAGTGTTCAGTTATATATGGTTGTTAATGTTTCTGTTGAGCAGATTTCTGGAGGTCGAGAAGAAGGTAATGGAGAGGAGAAGAGTTGCGAGAAAGATCATCAGATGTTGAGGCAAATCAAACCTAGTGATTGTGGGACTTTAAGACCATGGGTTTGCTCCAAACGAAGGGGTTTTCCAAAGAAGATTGCAACACAAGAGAGTCATCAACTTGTGAGATGTAAATGGCACCTGGCTCAGGACTTGCTGGTTGAGAATGATCAATCATCTGTGGGTGATCGTCTTTCAGAGAGGAGCCGTGCTCAGAAACCTACCATTTTGTGTGATGATCAAATATCTTCTCCCAGAAACAGTGAGAAGATGGAGAAGCTTTTTCATAAAGACCAGGTTAATGAGAGGAGTGAGTGGTCTCCTGGAAGAAAGACAGTAGGGAATCTTCTAGTGGGAGACAGTATTAGTGGGAAAGTGGATAAGTTGTTTCCACCAATGAAGCGTAATGCCAATCAGTTGAGCAAAGATGGCACTTCTATCCATGATGGCTGTATGCTGAGACCACCAAACTCTCCCAGGAATGATGTTTCTTCACTAACCAAGAAGACTGTCTATACTGATGATGATACAAGTAATAATTCTGATATGTATCCCATTGCTAGCACAAAATCATCCCGGAGTTCTCATGCATTTGTAACTAAAGCGATGAGATTCTCCTCCATTAGGAAAAGTGTACTGTCTGTCAGCAGCCAATCTTCTGTGACTGAATCCAGGCCCAGCAAAGGTAAGAGATGGTCCACCCTTGACAAATCTCAAGAGCCTTTGACAAGAGAAATAGATGAAGAAGCTGTGGGTAGGCATTCTGAGGTTGATGAACAGTATGATTTGATGCAGGATCATACAGAAAATCTACTTGAAAGAGAAGAAATGACTGATGAGGTGTCTCTTGGTGGAAGCCCCGTCCAGGAAGTTAGACAAGGAAAAAGATTTTCTTGCAGTTCTGAAAGGCTGGAAGCCTTGAATTTGAGGAGCTCAAAATCTGCACTTGGCTGTGGTCATGCTGAGGGAATAAATGTAGATTATTCAGGTAGAGGTGATGGCGATTATGTACACAAAGTTGATTCCCTAGAGTCTCCTGGAACACAAGGTCCAATCCATGAGGACATTGTTGTTGAACCATCTTCCAAGACTTTGGATGGGAGGAGGAGCGTTGCAGGTATGAGTAAATCTGTCAACACTGAATTTCATGAGCTGGGTATTTCTTCAAAGGTCCAATCAAACTGCATTCGGTCTGTTGAAGATTATGGAGGACTTTTAAGTCAAAACAACATGTCAACTAGTCCAACTGGGCCTTTTATCCATGACCAAAGGATGTTTTCTGCTACTGAAGCTGGTAATGGCATGATGAGCCAAGATGCTGCTGATATGGGGGCGGGGTTGGATTCTGAAGCTGCGAAAGTTGATTCTTTTCCTGAGGTTGATCCCATTCCTATTCCTGGACCACCAGGGTCATTTTTGCCAAGTCCTAGAGATATGGGTTCTGAAGATTTTCAAGGGAATTCATCATTGACTACTATCCGGGTTCACTCTTCACCAGACCAGCATGACATGATCGATGGTGATTCATCAGATTCCCCTCTATCTGCAGTATCGACCATCTCTAACTCCATGGTAGGTAGATCTGATTTCAGTTATTCAGAACCAGCATCATCAGCAGGACATTGTGTCTTTCAAGACAAGATTAGGTCAGGCATAATGTCTGCTGGAATTGAGCCGTTGGCCCACAATGCTGGTGCAGTTCCGCAAGCAGCAACTAGAGGAGTGGAAAGAACCACTTTTTCTGGAGAGTACTTGAAACTTGATAGAATCTCTATTGAGAAAGAATCTTTTGGCTTCAAAAACGATCAGCCATGCTGTTGCCAAAGAAAGGAGAGATTTTCTGAGAATGTTGCTCTAAATCACCAAGAATCACTGCTACTAAGGCGGCGGAAAATGGCATCAATGCCAGTTCCTTCCGAGGGGAAGCACATGGGTTGCAATTCAAACCTGACACCGATTAATTTGGATGTCAGGCCTGAATTAGTTCCCCTGAACAGCTACTCAGCTTCAGGATCTGAAAAGATGGTCCTCCCGCTCATCAAGCCCCCCGCAGATCCTATTCCTTTGAAGGACTCTCCCAGTAGTGTTGGAGTGAGGTTCTCAGCTCGTGCAGATGCTGATTCTGCTAGTCCATCTGCCTCCAATCCTATACTTAGACTGATGGGGAAGAACTTAATGGTGGTCAACAAAGAAGATTATGTATCCATGCCAAATGGGCAGGTCCGACCTTGTGCTCAAAATGTCAATCAAACTTCTCACATTCCAACAATTTCTGCAGTCTCACCTGGCAATATTCAGAATCTGGACAGTCATTCATTTCATCACATGGCCCCTCAAGGTTCTGTCATCTTTAGTCAGGATCCATACAAGACAGCGGTTCAACGTTTGGATGCTGGGTTTTCCGACGGTTTTGGAAGCCACACTGATTCTAAGCTATCACAAGCACCATCAAAGTTACCAGCAGGCATGTTTTGTGACCAACATAGTGATGGTGGACTTGCACCATCTATTAAGCCTCATCAGTGCAAAGAGGATTACAATTTTTCAAGTTCACAGAACAGGCTAAAGAGAAGACTGGAAACTTTTCCCACATGCACTATGAAAAGAGCTACCGAAACTCCTGACCGCCATTGCAAGCGTGCTGATTCATTTGCTCATCCTGTAAAAGAAATCATCATCATTGATGATGTTCCTGAAAGTCAAACTGTTGTGATGAGTGACATTACAAAATACAATGAAGGCTGGAGGGAAAGACAAGTAGTTCCATCAGGTATCTCGGTTCCAACTATCCCGATCTATAACATGACAAATGTGAATCCCTTCACTTGTTATCAGTCACAAGAGCACCCTCCAATTGGTGGAACACCAGTGGCGCACAATGGCAGCTTTCATGCATCCACCACCAGGCTAGTTAACACAAGTCCTGTTAGGTGGGGTTGTCCTCCAGATGGTCCTGGCGCATTGCAAATGAATCCTTTTGTGGCCGCATCAAACTCATCTGGTCATCTAAGATCTGCATCGCTGTATTATTCTCCGAGCTTTTAATACTCAGTGAGCTTATCTTGCTTGGCCATTTTGCACAGATGTGCTTTAGCAGGTTTCACATCGAGGCACTGAACTCGAGCTTCTCCCATAGCTACCGCTGCCAAAAACTTTTGGGTTCAGAAATGACTCTCTATAGAGGAAATAATTACGGAAGTTTAGTCAAGTACTGCATGAGTTCAGCAGTTGAGATCTCAGAAAGTTTGTATTTATTCCCAATGTACTGATTATGTTGAGTCACATTTTATGCAACTTTTTTAGGCTTTCTGCTTAGGCAATCTCAAAGCTTTAAAAAACTAGACAGTGTATAAGCAAATCCTTGAATAATAGTTGACCAGGAACTTGGCTGAAACACAATGGAGTCAAGTGTTCCTAAGAGAAAATTTCACCACCCTTTTCTTTTCTGACATTTATTTCCTCATATATACAATTATTGGAGCTGCAATTTGTCTCGGTATTTAAAATTTGTGCATGATCACAGGTTACAAAGCATTCGTGACTGATCATTAAACTATTTTCATTTGGATTTGATTTTCCACATGCATGCGAGATTCAAGTGAAAAAAAGACAGCTGGTAATTTTTTTGAACAAGAACTTTTTGTGAGGGTATGAGTGAATCTATAAGTAGGCAAACTGTGGGCATGTATTTTTGTTATGGATGAAATAGCTGCACCATACAAGCATATGGCTGCATCTGCATCAAAGGATGTAGATGCGTGTGACAATTATCCTTTGAAGTCATTTTCATGATAGGGCAAGCTCTAACAGGTGCATGCACATGAAATGACTCCAAGTTGCCAAATTCCTTGGCTAGACGCAAGCAACGACAAGGGTGCATGTTAAATGCAGACCCCTTTTATTCTTCTCCTAGGGTCTGTGTTGTTGAACCATGCATTTGTACATTAACACATATGATCATGATTATTCTCACTGCCGATGGGAAGAGAGAGTGTGTGCAAGGGATTTGAAATGAATCACTTGAAAAGATGTCCTTCAATTAATTAGTGGGGGGGCATTGAACAGTTCTAAGTCTTCATCTACTTGTTTGATGATGGTTTAATTTGATGCGTGTGTGTGTGTGTGTGTGTGTGTGTGTGTGTAGAGAGAGAAGTGGAGCAAGTTAAGGCTTATCATGTGGGGTTTACATGTACGACAATAAAGATTGTAGGACCCTTTAGAAAATGTGGAACTTGGTCATTCTCTCCTCCTTTTTTCTTCGTTCGATTCTCTTTGCCTTTGATACTTGCAATATATTCCATGGAAAAGATGGTGGGCACTGTGCATTCATCTTTGGTGATGAGTGAATTGATGATATGGGGAGAGATGGGTGTTGCTGCTTTGCCGGACCATGAAATATATAGCCGTTACTTAAGGCATAGTAAACGAGAGGAGAGTACGATGATGATGTATGATGGGTCATGACTCTGAGAGGGAGGGGGAGAAAAAAGAGAAGGGCATAGTCATTAGTCAAAAGGGCAGTAAAGAACGAGACATGATGGCCTGGCCAGGCAGGCAGGCAGGCTCTTTTGGGTTAATTTGCGCCATTCGGGAGGACTGAGGAGGAGATTTCCTACCAGGAGGTGGCTTTTACCATTTAGGGATTGTGATCACAGGCATAAAATGCTGCATGCACTCCTCCCCTTGCTATCTTCTCATCTTATTAATTAATTTGCATTTTTATTATATATTATTGCATGGTGAAAGCAAAACTGGACAGATTAATTTACAAAGGGGAGAAAGCTCCATTCCTGTTTGAATCACGTGTGGGCCATAACTTGTCCCCCTTCATCTCTTTATGTATTCTGCCCCTTCCAGAACCTTTTTCAGGGGGTAATAATACAATTTTTTTAACTTGTAAAAAACAAAAGGATGTTAAGGTGATTACAGCGTTTTTCTTTTTTAAGAAACGAGAGAAACTTGATACACCAGTGATTACTTTTATTCGACCTAATAATAATAATAATAATAATAATTTAATCTAAAACATAGTCAACAATAGTAGAGAAATCATAAAACAAAATACTTTATAATAATTAACTATAAAAAGTAAATCATCAATATCATACCTGTAAACAAAAAGAAAAACAAAGTTTGTTTGAGGCTTGCTGTTACTTAATTATTTATATCTTCTACGGCTCAAAGAGTTTTCAAGACGGTGTAGACTCAGTGTAAAAGGATGCCCGATGATACCGAAAGAAATCGCATAGGCCGCTGGGAGAGCAAACAAACAAAAATCATTAAGTGAGCATTCCGTATCTATACTCAATCAATTAATTCTATTTAATTGAAGAATCAAATTTTTTTAAAAAATATAAATTTAATGAGAACAACAAATAAGAAAACTTATTTTTAATAACCACTTCATAGAAGACTTATAATAACTTATTTTTAATAATGTTTTAGTCTTTTGACTGTACAAAAGGAAAGGCAAATATCCGTCTTATCATCGATCAATTTTAAAATGTCTAAATAGGCGTAATTAATATACTGACAATTTTAGATTAGCCTACAATTAATTAGTCAATACCTCCAACAACATCAGGTTTTAATGTTAATCTTGTTTAGTCATTAATTAAAAAAGAACTATGTCTTAACAAAAATCCGATACTCTATTCATTAATTGGTCCCAAGTACCTGTCACCAATTCATCTTCTCCAGCTCTTCTTTACCTTCACCTCCATCTATATATGTTGGTTTAGGTTTAGGTTTAGGTTTAGGTTTAGGTTTAGGTTTAGGTTGGACAAACCGGAAGTAATAATAAGAACTTGATTAATAACTGTACTCTTAGACTAAGAATCGGGAATATGAAGTAGAAAAATCATAAAGATTCTAGTAGGAAACTAAATTAAGTTGAATTAATCTCAAAATTCCCCTCTCAAAGGATTTACAGTGTAGTAGTATACACTACAAAGTCATATATAAATATATAGGACTAGATAAGAGAGAGACTGTGTTTTGGGGTAGCTAGTTACGTACCACAATATGAAACCAGTCATGTGGACAACTTTACCTATGAAACAACAGGATGAGTAAGTACAATTTAGTTCCTGTAGTTTTCCATATTAAACAATTAATCAAATAATTTATATATTAACGTTTTTGAGAATAAGTAATCAATCGCCTTAATTTCGATTTTAACATATGAAATTTATTAAAAGAATCAAGATCAATAATTTATGGATGTCGATGCCTCAAACTGTATCTGCATTAAATTAAAACCTCTCAAATTCATTCCATATATATAATATTATTCCTAAGCAGAAATATTGCCATGCATCCGCTAGATGGGCCGGGAAAGCTCCTCCAAGATGTATCTGCAGGTTCCCTCTCGTAAAGAAATTCCAAACAATACCATCCCGTATATCCTCTTCGCGGTCTTTAATTTCAGAAAATGTCTCTCGATCTATGATCAATGGATGATCAGCTCCTTATTCTACCATGCATGCCCATCAATTTTCGATCGTGCTGCCTCCGATCCGATAGCAGATGACTCAAAAGGGTCTCCTAGCACCCAGGGACGACATGCTAGCTAGTATGATATTGCATGCATCATTATGTCCTGCATGTGCATGGAAAACATTGCTGATATATATATATATAATTAGTTGCAAAAGCAATATTGAATATATCTTGTGATTTCTTCAGCTACTGTCCTCTCCTCCCTGAGTAATTTCTAGTAAAATTATACATCAGACTATCAGAATATATATCCCTTACCTGGAAGGATAATGATTAAAGAATATTGCCCTACTTGAGATTAATTAATGCTACCACTTGATCGAACATGACCCCCCCGACAAATATTGTTTAGGCAGGCAGGATCCACTGTAGATTCTTTGTTGGTTGAGGCCTAATTAAATCTTCATTCTCTTGTGAGAATGAAGATCAGGTATTAGCTCTAGAAAAACCAATGCTGCGCAAAAATTGAAGCTGAGAGGCAAATTCCAACAGCTAGCTAGTGTGATCAATCGATATTGCAGATCTCAGTAGGTTTTGCAAAATTAAAAGTAGTGTTGTGGTTTGTGAAACATTCTTAATCGATCGAACCCCGCCTCTCCTCTAGCCAGGAGAGTACGTACTTTCCATCAACTTAGTTCAAAAGGTGTAGTTCTGTAATTTGATAGCATCCCAACATCTTATGGTGATTATATACGAGTGTACGTAAATATGTATAATTAAGCTCCTAATTCATAACAATAATACATGCATTATATATATTGGAGATTTAAACACTATTACACACACTCGCAACCTTAGGTAGTAAAAAATATTTGTACAATTAACAAGATACTTTAAGAACTTTGTCTTGCTTATGGGTTTGTAATAAAAATAAATAAATAATTTTAAAAAGAGAAAAATCACTAATTAAATCAATATCATCCAATTGGAAAAATAAAAATATCGATACAGCATTGCGCCAAATCTATATATATATATATATATATATATATATGATTTTTCATATCTATCTACCAACTCGACATTTTTTTCTTTGATTCATAGTTGCTACCATGTGAAAAATCATAAAGATGATATATTTTAAAATCAAATTGAATAACTATATAGAATAAAAAAAATCCTACATAATAATTTATAATTTATATTCCAAGCTAGATTTTGTGTAGCAAAGAAAAAATAATAAAATTAACATGTTTTGTTTATGGTAAAGTTAAACTTGAAATTATTATTATAAAAAAAACCCAAACTACATCACCAATTTCTTAAAACCTTCATTTGATATACTAGTCTAAAAACCCGTCAAAGTGTCATCATGTAGTCTGATAGCTAGTTCCACTAGCCGGAATTAGTTCCCCTGAAGAGTTACCCGGCTTCAGGATCTGAAGAGATGATCCTCCCTCTCATCAAGCCCCCCACGGATCCTATTCCTTCGAAGGACTCTCCGGCCAGTAGAGCTGGAGTGAGGTTCTTATATTAGCTCGCGCAGATGCGGATTCTGCTAGTCCATCTGCCTCCAATCCTATACTTAGGCTGATGGGGAAGAACTTAATGGTGGCCAACAAAGAAGCTACTGTACGTATATATCCATGCCAAATGGGGCAGGTCCAACCTTGTGCTCACAATGTCAATCAAATTAATTCTCACTTTCCAACAATCTCTGCAGTCTCTCCTGGCAATTAATATTCGGAATCAGGACAGTAATTCATTTCATCACATGATCCCTCAAGGTTCTGTCATCTTTATTCGGGATCCATACAAGACAGTGGTTCAACGTTCGGATGTTGGGTTCTCCGATAGGGCAGACCAGTCCCCATCGGGGAGTTTCTTCTTTACATCTCGTTGGATGGATATTCACCTCCCCAGTCCCTTCCAGCTATCCCTCTCTTCGATTCTGAGCTTATTGCTAAATGCACTAATTATCTCATCTCAATATTCCATCAGGATCATTCTATTTGGATCATTTCTTCCTTTTTCACGCATTGAATGGCGAATATCCTTTGAGATGACATTGTGAGATTCAACTTTAATTACCAACTAGAATCTTTCTGATTTTTTTGTGATTTCCTACTTCATTTTCTGATCCTTAGTCTGAGAGTACACTCATTGTTGATTAAATTAATCCAGTTTTTTTTTTTTAATATCAATTCAATGAAACTAATATGACAGTGGTGTGGTTGATGTCCTGAAAATTTAAAAAATAAAAATCACGATAGCAGTCGATACCCCACTTTCTTAAATTGCAAATGGGCTCATATAAGCCCCCAAACTCGTCCATAGATAAGAGAGACTGTGTTTGGGCTAATTGTTTTTTTTCCAAAATAAACAATTAGTCCTCCTCCTTTTGAAAATAATTAATCAATACTTTGATCGCCTTACATACCACACTACCTTCTCATAGCTTTTAAATACCGTGAGATTTTGTGAATACATTTGAAAACAATGGGCTTCACAATTAATTAAACAATATCAAAATTAAGAAGGTGATTGTTTAAACATATTTTGTGCTTAAGCATTTATAAAACCGATCTCTAAACATTCTCAAATCATTCTATCCAGTTTATTTCTCAATCAATCTAATATTAAAAAATAAAATTATAAAATAATTAAAAAATATAAAATAAAAAATAATAATATCTAAGTCAATGGTTAAACTTATTAAACTTATTAATCAATTACTCAAGCTAGCACGTCAAACCTATAATAAGATTACTATTCTAATTCATAGTGCAATAAACATAGATGAACAGTGGTTTTCCATACCCTTTAGTTTTTGTTACTCTCTAAAGTTTAATAATATAATTTTTCTCTAAAAATAATTTTTTAACTATATAATAAAAAATAGACTATAAAAAAATCTAGTTTAATTACAAAAAACCCACCAAACTCATAAATTGAGACAAACTGGATTATATTAAAAACCTCGCAAATCGCATTAACCTTATAGAAAAAAGAAAATAAAACAAAATAAATTATAAAGCTAAATTCTCCGTCATTCAAATATTAAAAAAATAAAATCGATAAATTTTTTTTTAAAAAAATCATAACAAAAGGTTAATAACAAAAAAAGGGAAAAGGAAAATAAAATCATGTGTTCAAGTCATGGTTTTAAAACCCGACTTGGGCAGGGGAGCGACTTGGGACCAGAACAGGGCCAAGTTTAAGAAAAAAATAGGGGAAGGTAGAATTTGTTTTTTTTAACAAAAATAATGTCGTTTTGCTTTAAAAAAAATGGAGTTACAAAGTTAAATTCTTAACCATTTCAATATTAAAAAATAAAATCGACAATTTTTTTTAAAAAAAATCATAACAAATAACAAAAGAAAAGAAAAAAAAAAGAAAAAGAAAAAAAACCACGTGTTCAAGCCAAAGTTTTAAAACCCAGCAGGTCGACCTGGGAACTAGTCGACCCAGGACCGGAACCTAGCCAGGTAAAAACACGGGTGACTCGGTAATAATCCGGTAATAACCTGTTGACTATTCATATTTTTAAACAAAAACATCATTTTGGTTTATAAAAAAATAAGGTCGATCTGGGATGATCTGATCAAAATCTATAAGTCGAGTCTTGGGTCGGGTATTCTACCAGGACAGGTTTAGAAACTATGGTTCAAGAAACATAAAAGAGCAAAAAAAAAAAAGGATGTATTCTAGTTGTTTATCAATGTTAATTATCAAAACTAAATATGAAAAAATATTGTAACAATCCACAGTGTTTTGTGAGGAAAATTATAATGCTTTCCATACATACTTTAACTTTTCTTTTAATTAGGTTAGTATGTGGAGTTCATGTTGTTTCAAGGAAATCAAATGGGTTTTTTTATTCCTAGTGAAGAATCAGATGGGTTGTTGGTTCCTGGTTAAAATTAAAGAAGCTTTTATCGGGTAGGGTCATATGTCCAGGTCATTATCAAAAAATTGACAAGCACAAACAGAAATACTGACAGAATTTTAACCGTTAGTAAATTGCAATCACATTTACTTATGAAAATTTTCCACTTAATTCCTTTGGTATACACCGACAAAGATTTTCTATCGATGTACACCAAGATAATTACAGTTGGAAATGATGGAATGAAAAATAATAATAACATGTCATTATGATAGATGGTATTACCGATAAAATTAACTTGTCGCTATGATTCGTTGGTGAATCCACCGGTAGTTTTTAAGTTATAACATGACAATCAACCTCCTTTCTCCGTATCCCTACTTATTCTTCTTTTATTTTTATCTATAAAAAATACAACCCCCCCCTTTCATTTTATCATAAATCAAGCTCTCATCATAAGAAACTAAACCATCCCAACACTCATTCTATCAACATCCCTATTCTAGGTCAAATTTCTTTGAAGATTCCCCACATCAAGTAAGCAAAATTATATATTTTTTGTTGTAGATCATTTTTTAAATGTTAATTTTTTGGCATTTTCAGGTGATATATGCAATTTGTTTGTGTGTTTACTTTTTTTATAGGAAATTTTTAGTATGATTTGTTCATTTTAAGGTTTGTTTGAAATTTTGAAAAATTGTATTTTTTTTTTCTAATTTGATGAAATTGAGTTCAATTTTGTAACTTAGATGTTTTGTAATGAAATAAATAAATATATTTTTTATTTTATTGTTAAGTTGAAATTTTCAGTAAATATGGAGGAATTTGAATATTTGTATAAAATTGATAATGATTCAAGGGTATTATTAAAATTGATTGAATAAGTTTGAATTAAACCAATGATAGCTAATTAATCGGGTATCGATAATAATTATTAATCGTTGATCTGTATAGTGAACCTAATAAAAATCAGGTTTATGGTATCTTAAACACTATGGTCGATGATTTATGAATAGGTTGTAGTGTATCGACCGTTGATTCCTTCCAATCAATTTCGAGCTCCTAATCTTTGGAGTTTCAGGTGTCTATATAAGAACATGTTTAAGCTTAGATGACCTGGCTTATTGTTAAGATAAAACGACTTAGTGTTGAGATGACTAAATTTTAGCATCTGTATAGAGTTGTTGGCAAACATGGATAGTACATGTGGTCCACCTCGTCTCCTATCCGGTCTCGTTTAAGATTTGTCGTTACATCTTTCTCCTTTAGCACTTGTCATGTAAATGAATTGTATTTAAACTAATAATTTTTAAATTTGTAACACATATTTGGTTTTTTATTTTAGTTTTATTTATTTAGTCTATTTATTATAATTTTGTTGTATTTTTTTCTAGTCTAATTATTTGATTTTTTTTAAAGAATATTAAAGAAATTAAAAACAGAATAAGTCTTTTAGAAAGTTCCATAGAGTCCAAAAACATTACATAAAATGTCACTTATTATTATGGATGGAATATAATAAATCACTCAAAGAGTATACATGACCTTGTCACTGATGATATATAATCATCAATGGTTTTCTATTGTCGATAATATAAAATAAATAACTGATGAAATTATGTCTTTACAATTTAAGAATGTTTATAATAGTGTGGTTACTGATATTTTTTAAAGTGTGTTTCATTTATAAATATATTAAAATAATATATATTTTTTATTTTTTAAAAATTATTTTTGACATTAGCATATAAAAAAATAATTTGAAAATATCAAAAAATTATTAATTTAAAATAAAAAAATAAAAATATTTTAAACTTTTAAAAAAACGCTTGAAAAGCAAGATATAACTATGAAATCATTGATTCTTTTGTATTGTGATATATTTTTTTTTATTTTCTATTTTGGTTTGCAGACGTTGTGATTGGAAGAAACTGTTAGTTGCGTCAATAATCTACAATTTGGGAGGAAGTGGCTGATACATCCATCATAGAGGATGAGGAGGTCATGGAGCTGTCACTGTAGAGGGAAGACAAGTCACCTCCTCATTCTGACTGCCATAGCTAGGGGCAGCAAACCTTTGAGCACGATTGTTGCCAGGTGTCGCTATCAAGGCCGTAGCCCGTCGCCCCTGTCAAAAGGGCCCCCTCTAAGCAGCAACCGTCTAGTCCCCCGTGAGCTAGCGTTCAACATTGTCGTCTCTAGAAAACTCTGGGAGTTGGCACAGACAGCATCTTATCATCTAGAGTTCAAAAAACATCTCAGCAACTTGAAAGAAAAGAAAAGAAAAGAAAAGAAAAACAGTGGTAGAATCAATTCCTCTAAAATAATTATTTTTTTCTATGGTGTATATAACATATAGTAACAATAGACCCTCCTTCGAAAAAAATATCATATATATATATATATATATGTATCATGATATTTGTAAGTTCCATATAATAAGACTGATTATAAATTAGATTAATTTTTTTTTTACAGAGGTAGAATGATTTTAATTTAGTTTATTAGTTTTGGAGTTTTTAAAATGATTTTATACAATAAATATATGTTAATTCATAAAATTATATAATTTTATAATTTTATAAGTTAATTCATGATTTTAACTGTTTTGATTAGACCTTGTTATCAATTTTTATTTTGAATTTAAATGATTTATAAATAAATTATAAAATTTAAATCCCATAAATATCGTATTAACATTTGAACCTAAGCAAATCTAATATGTCGTTTTTTCAGTATCAAAAAATAAAAAAATATTATCTTGATTTTTTTTAAAATCAGTCAAGTTAATTGGATTACATTAAATAACTTTAACATATTTTAATTTTAAACCTGAACTATATAAGAAATTAGTTCAAGAGGTTTCAATATTAATCCACTCGAGTTAAATAAAATGTCAAATAATTACTCATAATTTTTTTTTTTTTTATTCAACCCTCAATGTAACACCTAGTTATAAACTAGTTATACGCTCTCTCTCTCTATATGCATACACACACTAAGCCACAAACTCCATCCAACAAATAGGCTTGAACTCCTCCAAAACTCCTAACTTCCAAGGGTTTCGCGCCAAGGCTACAAACTAAAAGGCAAAAACTTGAATGCACCTAGGTATGAATATTCAATAAAAACCCAATATATGGATTATGAATATCCATTATATAGATAATGACAATACATACTTAATGGATTTTGAAAACCTGATCTGATCCATTAAGGTTTGATTTGTGCCCTTTAAAATTCGGGTCGAATAAAACATGTAAAAACAGCTTCGGATAAGAAAATTATAATGCTCCAGCTATCCATTTCTATCCCTTTCAAGTGACGTGACTGGAAGTGTCTTTATGGTTAGTTTTTAAAGTAATTTTTATTTAAAAATATATTAAAAATAATATTTTTTTATTTTTTAAAAATTATTTTTGATATTAGCATAGAAAAATAATTTAAAAATATAAAAAAATATTAATTAAAAATAAAAAAATAAATTTTTTTATTTTTTTTAAATATTTTTAAAAGATAAAGAGAAATAGGACTTGGTACCGAGGATTAGGGTGAGTGATGGACAATTATGTAAAACCAACAAGCAAAAAGAGGAGACAGACACTTTTGTCAGGTGAGATCAGATCAGGCGAGGCCAGATGTGGTTGTTAGTTAATTCATGTTAGTGTTAGAATCGCTGATGATGATCAATGGCCAGCAATGCCCACTTGGAGAGAGGTTTGGTTCGTGGGCCATCCTTACGTCTTCCACGTGGCCCCATCATCCTCTCTACACGTTCATTCTTTTCTTTTTTTTGTTCTTTTTTTATTAATCATTATTTTTTCTTAAAAAAGAAAATTATTGTCAACAAATAATCACAATTTTATTCCAACCGGAGCAGCACTGGCTATAAAATTGCAAGTTCAAGCACAGTTTAGGGTTTCTATTCCCTTTTGAATTTTCCCATCATTTCATTAACCTTTCTTCTCCAATCTTCAATTCAAAGCTTTCATCTTTATTTTCATGGATATAAAAAGGTATGTGCTTTTATCTTTATTATTATTCTTTTGAATATCTTCAATAATATCTCACTCTTTCTTTGGATTTGCTTAATTCATTTAAATCTGTTCATAGATAGCAAAATTGAATCATGTTATCAAAAGGGTTATTTGAATTTAATGCAAAGTGTTATTAATTGTATTCAATTTTCCAGATTTTGGACATGATACTGCTGGAATGATAGTTATTTGTTCTTGATCTTGATCTTGATCT